>Ga0137385_10000036_pt1 | contig 108154 bp, 104 predicted proteins | sample SagtaG_FD_104921 | JGI IMG/M metagenome (GOLD analysis project Ga0137385, IMG submission 104921) | Vadose zone soil microbial communities from Sagehorn Ranch, Mendocino, California, USA - Sage2_R_80_16 metaG | ecosystem: Environmental > Terrestrial > Soil > Vadose zone | place: USA... | reverse complement strand
CTGAGTAGTACTAATCTCCGGCTTTCCAGCTGGTATGACATATTGTGACATATGCCTGTAGTATCTTTACGGTATCCCAATTATTGGAGGTACACCGTGAAGATGAATCGAATCCAGTTACAGCCAGGCATGAGCCTGAATCAACTCCTTGCTAAGTATGGCGATGAGCAATCAGTGCGAAGCAGCTCTTGAGGATGCTCGCTGGCCTGAAGGGTTTCGGTGCCCAAAGTGCAGCAGTGAGCATCATTACAGATACCGACGTAACGCTCAGAGGGTGTTTCAGTGTTGCAACTGTCGGACACAGACGTCGTTGACTGAGGGTACGATCTTTCACTCAACGAAACTTCCTCTGACCATTTGGTTTCAGGCCATGTACTTTTTGACGCAGAACAAGAATAACGTATCAACCCTTGAACTGAGGCGTTTGCTTGGCATCAGCTATCCAGCGGCCTGGAGAATGAAGCACAAACTCATGCAGGTCATGTTTGAGCGAGAAAGTACGACCAGACTTTCAAACCGGGTCGAGGTTGATGATGCCTACCTCGGAGGAGAAAACCCTGGGGGAAAGACCGGGCGCGGCTCTGAAAACAAAGTACCTTTCATTGCCGCAGTCCAAACCAACAACCAGAATAACCCCTTGTACGCCGTTTTCTCTCGGGTTAAGGCGTTTACCCGTGAAGAGGCGATTGCTTGGGCTGACAGATCAATTGCCCCTTCAGCTACCGTAGTATCTGATGGCCTATGGTGTTTCAAGGCCGTCACTGAGACGGGGTGTTCTCATCAGCGAGAAGTTGTTGGTCAAGGGCGTAAAAGCACTGACATGGAATGTTTTACCTGGGTCAATACAATCCTCGGCAACTTGAAGACCGCTATAAACGGGACCTACCATGCCTTTGACTTTGATAAATACGCTCACCGGTATCTTGGTGAGTATCAATATCGTTTCAACCGCCGCTTCGATCTGGCCAAGATGCTCTCCCGACTGGTCACAGCAACTGTCCGGACAGGCAAGCGTCCCGAGGCTTGGTTGAGGTTAGCGGGAGATCAGTTCTAATCAGGATTAATTATCAATGCAATATTAGGAAAAATTCTTTCGACAGACATGATTATTGGGAGCCAATTGGGTTCATTTAGACTGCTCTTGTTTATGGTCTCGTTAATAACTGGGGCAATTCATGGATATATTTTCCATTCGCCGCAACTCATGCGGAGAATATGGCCGGTATTCACCGCACAGGCGAACTGTTTGAACATGCTCCCCTCCAAAAGAAAGCGCCCTGACGATAATTCATCAGGGCGCTTTCATATCAAACATCATGCATCAAAACTCACACCAGACAGCAGACGTTCTGCTCACGGGCCGCCTTGGTCTCGTCCAGCCGCGAGATCGGCATCGTCAGCGGCGCGTCGTGCAGCGCCTGCGGGTTGCTCTCGGCGGTTTGAGCCGCTTCGATCATCACCTCGATGAAGGCATCCATGGCCGCCTTGCTTTCGGTCTCGGTCGGCTCGATCATGATCGCTTCCTTGACGATCATCGGGAAATAAACCGTCGGCGGGTGATATCCCCGGTCGATCAGGAATTTGGCGATGTCGATCGCGTGGACGCCATGCTCCAGCTGCTTGGATGCGGAAAAGACGCACTCGTGCATGCAGGTCATGTCGTAGGGGAGGTCGTAGTAGGCTTTCAACCTTTCCTTGATGTAGTTGGCATTCAGCACCGCCTGCTCGGAGACCCGGATCAGCCCCTCGCGGCCGAGCATGATGATGTAGGCATAGGCCCGGGCCATCACGCCGAAGTTGCCGAAGAAATTGGCCGTGCGGCCTATGGTTGCAGGGTTTGTGGTCTCCAGCTGCACCTTGCCGCCGGCATCCTTGACGATGCGCGGCTGCGGCAGGAACGGGATCAGCGCCTTCTTGACCCCTACCGGACCGGAACCGGGACCGCCGCCGCCGTGGGGGGTGCCGAAGGTCTTGTGCAGGTTGACATGGATCACGTCGAAGCCGACGTCCCCCGGTTTGACCTTGCCCATGATCGCGTTCAGGTTGGCGCCGTCGTAGTACATCAGCGCATCGTGGGAGTGGGCGATGTCGCTGATCTCCTTGATATGCGGGTTGAACAGGCCGAGCGTGTTGGGGCAGGTCATCATGACCGCCGCCACCTCGTCGGTCATCGCCGCCTTGAACAGTTCAATATCCATATCGCCATAGGGGGCGGTCGGCACGGTGATGATCTCGTAGCCGGCTATCGCCGCCGAGGCGGGATTGGTGCCGTGGGACGAATCGGGGACGACTACGTATTTCTTTTTCGCCTTGTTCCCCTTGGCCGCATGGTAGGCCGCGATCAGCATGATGCCGGTCATTTCGCCGTGGGCGCCGGCCAGCGGCTGGGTAGTAACCTCGTCCATGCCGGTTATCTCGGCCAGCAGCTGTCCCAGGTCGTACAGCATCCCGAGCGTTCCCTGGCAGAATTCCACGCCCCCCGGCAGCAGCGCCGTCATCGGGTGAAAGGGAGCGAACAGGGTACCCGCGTTCTCAAACACCTTGGCGTTGTACTTCATCGTGCAGGAACCGAGCGGATAGAAGTTGGTGTCCACCGAAAAGTTGCGGCGGGAGAGGTTCGTGAAATGCCGCACCAGGTCGAGCTCGGAGACCTCGGCCAGGCCGGCAGACTCCGCACGGAGCAGGGCGACCGGCAGGGCGGAAGCGGCCGGGACATCGGATGCCGGCAGCTTGATGCCGCGGCGGCCGGGGGAGGATTTTTCGTAGATCAGTTGCATAGCGCCACCTCCAGCTCCTTGGCAAACGTATCGATTTCCTTCTTTGTCCGCTTCTCGGTCACCGTCACGACCAGGCAGTTCTCGGAGCCCTTGTAATACTGCCCCAGCGGCACGCCGGCGGCGATGCCCCGTGCCAGGAGTCCTGTCACTACGCCGGCGGCGTTTTTCGGCAGGACGAGGGTAAACTCGTTGAAGGTGACGGCCGACTGCAGCACGGTTACTCCCGGAATCCTGCCCAACTGCGCCTTGGCGTACTCTGCCTTGTCGCGGTTCAGGCGCGCCAGGTCGGCAAGCCCCTCTTTCCCGACGGAGGCGAGGAAGATCAGCCCGCGCAGCGCGCAGAGTCCCTGGTTGCTGCAGATATTCGAGGTCGCCTTGTGGCGCTTGATATGCTGCTCGCGGGCCTGCAGCGTCAATACGAAGCCGCGCTTGCCGTTCTTGTCCACGGTCTCGCCGACGATGCGCCCCGGCATGTTGCGGATGTAGCTCTTTTTGGCGGCGATGAAGCCGAAGGAGGGGCCGCCGAACGAGAGCGGGTTGCCGAGACTCTGGCCGTCGCCGACGGCGATATCGATGCCGGTCTCGCCGGGGGACTTCAGCATGCCGAGCGCGATCGGATAGACCGAACCGATCAGAAGAGCACCCTTGGCATGGACCTGATCCGCCAGAGCGGTAAAATCCTCGATGCTGCCGAAGAAATTGGGGTTCTGCACCAGGACGGCCGCGACACTGTCGTCCAACAGGGAAGCCAGTTCCGTGCGATTGAGCAAACCGTTCTGAGGCGCAAGCTCGATTACTTCCACATCCTGGTTGAAGAGATAGGTCTTCACTACCTGCCGGGAAAAGGGGCTGACGCAGCCGTCCAGGACGATCTTGTTGCGTCCGGTGACGCGCAGCGCCATCATCGCGGCCTCGGCGCAGGCGGTGCCGCCGTCGTAGAGGGAGGCGTTGGAGACATCCAGTCCGGTCAAGCGGCAGATCGCGGTCTGGTACTCGAACAGCGCCTGCAGCGTCCCCTGGGAGCATTCCGGCTGGTAAGGGGTATAGGCGGTGTAGAACTCGGCACGGCCGGAGAGGTGATCGACGACGGCGGGGATGATGTGATCATAGAAGCCGCCGCCGATGAAATTGGTCACACCCTGGGTGTTATCTCCGGCAATGGCCTTCATCCTGTCGTAGGTCTCGAACTCGGACATTCCGGCGGGAAGGTTGAAACTCTTGGCCCGCAGTGCGGTAGGGATCGGCGCGAAGAGCTCTTCGACGCTGGCGACACCGATCACGGAGAGCATCCCGGCGATCTCCTCCGGCGTGTGGGGACAGTAGTGGCTGTCGTTCATATTAAATTCTCCAGTCTTTTGTCAACGAAAAGCACGAAAAAACACGAAAGTGAATCCGAAAACCACATGAACTGAGTAAACTCAAAACAGGCCCCCCGATTCATGTGGTCAACTCAATTCCTCTTTTTTCGTGATTTTCGTGTCTTTCGTGGATAATAGTTTTTTACAATGTTTTCAAATAGTCGTCGTACTGCTCCTGGGTCATCAGGTTCTTCAGTTCCGCCTCATCGGCGATTTCGACCCAGGCCATCCAGCCGGCATCCTCGGCGCTCTCGTTGACGATCTCGGGGGCAGCTTCCAGCGCGTCATTAACCTTGGTTACCTTGCCGGAAACCGGGGCAAAGATATCGCTGGCAGCCTTGACCGACTCGATGCTTCCCAGCACGCCGAACTGTTTGACGACCGCGCCGACCTTGGGGAGTTCCACGAAGGTGATATCACCCAGTTCATGGGCAGCGTGCTCGCTGATGCCGACCGCGCCGATCCCCTCTTTAACCTTGACCCACTCATGTTCCTTGGTGAAATACATGCTCATTTTTTCTTCCTCCCCTTGGTATTTGATCTGAAAAATAAAAATCAAAGGCAATGGGACGCGGATCAAATCTGATTCAAGCGGATTTACACGGATCAACCAAGGCAAAAAAAAGGTTTAAAATCTGCGTAAATCCGTTCAATCCGCGTCATCCGCGTTCCATTACAGTTCTGGTTTACGCCCGCACCGATCCGTCCCTGAAGAACGGCAGTTCGCAGATGGTCGCTTCCATGCTGACCCGCTCGTGGCGGATGGTCAGCGGGGTGCCGATGGATGTCAACTCCGGCTTGATAAAGCCGATTCCGATTCCCTTGCCGAGCATCGGCGAGAAGACGCCGCTGGTGACGTTGCCGACCGTCTCCCCTTCAAAGCAGATTTCATAATGATGGCGCGGCGAACGGCGGCCGTTGACCTCGAAAGCCACCTTTTTCCTGGGTACGCCCTGCTCCTTCAAGCGCAGCAGCGCCTCCTTGCCGACAAAGTTCTTGTCGAAGTTGACAAAGCTTTCCAGTCCCGCCTCAAGCGGCGTGGTCTCCTCGTCGATGTCGCTGCCGTAGAGCGAATAGCCGACCTCAAGCCGCAATACGTCCCGAGCTCCTAGTCCTGCCGGTTTGACACGCTCATCCTGCAGCAGCAGATCCCACAGCTCGCAGACCTTCTCGGCCGGGATGAAAATCTCATACCCCAGCTCGCCGGTATAACCGGTGCGGCTGACAATCGCTTCGACGCCGAGGATATTCATCGTGATGAATTTGAAATAGGGAAGCGTTGCGACCTCTTCCCCGAAGAGTTCAACCATGACGTAGCGGGAGAGCGGCCCCTGGAGGTCCAGCTTGCCGGTGGCAGCGGTAATATCGGTAAAGGCTCCGCCCTTCAGCCGCCCCTTGATCGCGGCGAAATCCTTGGGCGCCGTGGCGGCATTGACCACGATCATGACCTTGTCCTCGGCCAGGCGGAAGACGATCAGATCGTCGATGATTCCCCCCTGCTCGTTGAGCAGAAAGCCGTAGCGGGAGCGCCCCTGTGGAATCGTCTTCACCGAAAAGGTAAAAACATCCTCAAGACCGCTGGCCTCAAAATCACCCTGAAATATGAACTCGCCCATATGGCAGATATCGAAGAGCGCCGCCTGGTTGCGGCACCAGCTGTGCTCGGCGATAATCCCCTCGTACTGAATCGGCATGTCCCAACCGCCAAACGGCGCCATCAGGGCATTCAGGGCACGATGCCGACCGCAGATCGGCGTTGCTTGAAGCTGCTCATCCATAGTATGTTCTCCCCGTGCAATTATTGTTTTTCTTGGTGCTGGTGTTCCGGCAGGAGATGGTCGCGGATAAACGGAAGCACATAGAAACTTATGGTAGGTTGAAATTTTAGTAAGTTAGAAGTTATTTTCTGCGAGGTTTTTTGCAGATAACAACTTCGTTAACGCACTTATCCTGTTTATCAGGGCCGGGACATGTTAGTGTAATTGCTTCCTCTTCGCAACCTGAAATACAAAAAAATATTTGAGAAAGGATGCCATGGCAACCAGCAAGCGTCCTCCGGCGAAATACCAGCCCAAGGGGCTTACAGTTCTTTATGAAGACAGGGATATCATCGTCGTGGAAAAACCGGGCGGCCTGCTGACGATCGGGACGGAGCGGGACAAGTCGAGAACGGCTCACACCATCCTTAACGAGTATGTCCGCAAGGGGGACCCCCGCTCCCGGAACCGGATCTACATCGTCCATCGCCTGGATCGCGAGACTTCCGGCATCCTGATCTTTGCCAAGAGCGAAACAGCCAAGACTTTTCTGCAGGGACACTGGCAGGAGACCGACAAGCGCTACCTTACGGTCGTATATGGTTCACTGACGCCGAAGAGCGGGACGATCAGCAGCTTTTTGACCGAGAACAGCGCCTTCACGGTCTACTCCACCCCGGACCCGGCAGTCGGTAAGCTCTCCCATACCGAGTATACGGTACTGAAAGAGGCCAAAGGGTTCAGCCTGCTGGAAATCCATCTGCTCACCGGCCGCAAACACCAGATAAGGGTGCATCTGTCGGAACAGGGGCACCAGGTCGTGGGGGACAGAAAATACGGGAAAGGGAACGACCCCTACGGCACCCTGGCACTGCATGCCAGATCGATCTCCTTCACCCATCCGGTCAACGGCAAACGGCTCTCCTTTGAAACCGGCATCCCTGATTTTTTTATCCGCCTGGTCGGGAAAATTGATCTGGATAGCGGGAGTCATCCCGCTTGCAAGGATACGTCTGAAATCCCCTCGTAACTCCTCAAAAGTCACCAGCCCGAGTGCCGTTTCGCATTAACGCCCCATCACGATGCCGAGGTCCTCGGCAGTGCGGACGATCTCGCCCTCCGGATCAACCAGTTTCAACTCGCGGGTGGCTTCCGCGATCGGGACCGACGTGATCCTCCGCCCCTTCAGGCAGGCCATCCGGCCGAATTCACCAGCCGCGACCATCTGCACCGCTTTAGTGCCGAGGCGGCTTCCCAGGGCGCGGTCGAAGGTTGTGGGGGAGCCGCCCCGCTGCAGATGCCCCAGCACGGTCACCCGGACGTCCATCTCCAGGCATTGTTCGATCTGCCGGGCTACGTATTGGCCGATCCCGCCCAGCCGTTCGATACTGTGGCGCTCGTCGGCCTCCTTGGCGACCACCCGGTCGCCTCCGGCCGGGAATGCCCCTTCGGCGGCCACGACGATGCTGAAGTGGCTCCCCCGTGCGGACCGTTTCTTGACGGCGGCGCAGATCGGCTCCAGATGGAAGGGGATCTCCGGTATAAGAATCACGTCCGCTCCGCCGGCGATACCCGATTCCAGGGCGATCCAGCCCGCATAACGTCCCATTACTTCAAGAATCATCACCCGGTGATGACTCTCGGCGGTAGTGTGCAGCTTGTCGAGCGCATCCGTGGCGGTTTCCAGGGCGGTATTATAGCCGAAGGTAAAGTCCGTCTCGCGCAGGTCATTGTCGATCGTCTTGGGCACGCCCACCACCGGCACACCCTTCTTCGCCAGATCCAGGGCGATCTTGAGCGATCCTTCTCCCCCCACCGCGATCAGCGCCTCTATTCCCAGGGTGCGGATGTTTTCCACGACCCGGCCGGAAAGATCGACACGGGTGATCTTTCCGTCCCGCTCCACCGGGTAATCAAACGGATTGCCCCGGTTGGTGGTGCCCAGGATGGTGCCGCCGCGGGGGAGGATGCCGCGCACGCTTTCCAGGGTCAGCGGCCGGCACTTGTCCAGCTTCAGCAGGCCGTCAAAGCCGTCCTCGATGCCGATCACCTGCCAGTCATGGCGGATAATGGCGGATTTTACCACGCCACGGATGACGGCGTTCAGGCCGGGGCAGTCGCCTCCGCCGGTAAGGATGCCGATTTTCGAGATAGTCATGGAATACCTCCTCCCCCCTTATAAAGTATTACATTGATTTTTACCAAGGAGTATAATGTAGATGCAGTTGACAAGCAAACTGTCCGATGAATATGACGGGCAAGGGAGGTGTACCGTGAGAGGACGTGAAATCATCGCTTCATTGAAGGAGCGGCGGAACGAAGGGCACTGTTTCGTCAAGTGGTGGAGGAAAGAGGAGGATTTCCTCGATTACGACCTGATCGACCGCTTCGTGGAGAACACCGGCGGGAGCGAGGAGATCGGGGGAATTGATCTGCTGACCATGAATGACATGTGGGACGAGGTCAGACGGGTCGGAGGTTCCCGGGTAAAGCTGCTGCATGACAAGGAAGGGGACAGGGTTGAGTGGGTCCACAGCGGCAAAAGCGGCGTCCGGACGAATGTGTGCGCCTTCACTCCTGAAACATTGATGGAAATCTATGATGTTGAAACAAAAGGTAATCCGGTCGACTAATGAAATGCGCGGCCGGGAGGTGTCATGAGCGCCATGTATGACCTGATAATACTCGGATCCGGTTCAACCGCGTTCGCCGCGGCGTTGCGCGCCACGGGGTACGGGGCGCGTGTGCTGATGTTCGAGAAGAGTGTACTGGGGGGGACTTGCATCAACTGGGGCTGCATACCGAGCAAGACGCTCATCCATGCCGCCCTTTTGAAATATGAAGCACACCTGGGAAACAGGATCGGTCTCAACAGTGACGAAGGAATCAGTGCCGTTGATGCGGAGCGGCTCTTCAAGCATCGGGAGTCGGTTGTGGCCGGTCTCCGCCAGGAGCGCTACCTGGATGTTCTCGGCAGCATGAAGGGGCTGGAACTGGTGAGGGGGACCGCGCGTTTCAGCGGCCCTTACACCGTCGAGTGTGACGGCATATCTTACCGATCCGGGCGGTTCCTGATCGCAACGGGAGGCAATCCGCGCATCCCCGCGCTGCCCGGTCTGGGAAAATGTTCCTATTACACCAGCCGGAGCGCCCTGTTGGCCAAGAAACTGCCGGCTTCCCTCGTCATTATCGGCGGCGGGGTGGTCGCCGTCGAGCTGGGTCAGATGTACCACCGCCTGGGATGCCGGGTGACGATTCTTGAACATGGCCCCCGCCTGCTGCCGATGGCCGAACATGAGCTTTCCGGTTCGCTGGAGGCTGTTCTGGAAAAGGAAGGTATCAAGGTCGTCACGAATGTAAGTTTTTGCTCGCTGGACAGGCTCGGGGAACTGAACGTGGTATATGCGGATGTTGCGGAAAAGCGCCACAAATACACTTGCGAAGCGCTGCTTCTGGCGGTCGGCACGGTCCCGGCCACGGCGGGCATCGGGCTGGAGACAACGGGGGTGGCGCTGGATGACAAAGGATCCATCATCACCGACCGGCGGATGCGCAGCTCGGTTGATGGCATCTGGGCAGCCGGCGATGTGGTCGGTAAAATGTTGATCGCCACTGTCGGCGCCAGGGAGGGCGTTGTCGCGGTGGATGACATGTTCGAGAAGGGTTGCGACTGCGCGATGGATTATCTGGCCGCGCCGATGGCGATTTTTACCGACCCGGAGGTGGCCATGGTGGGACACTCGGAGGAGAGCGCCCGGCAGGCCGGCCTCAATATTGTCGTCAACTGCATGCCGGTCAGCAGCATTCCCAAAGCGCACGTCACCGGCATGACAGACGGCTTGATCAAGATGATCGCCGACCGGGACAGCGGACAGCTTCTCGGCGTTCACCTGATCTGCCACAGGGGTGCGGACATGATCAACGAGGCGGCCCTGGCCCTGAAATTGCGGGCTACCGTGACCGACCTCGCCACGACGATGCATGTGTACCCCTCCATCGGCGAAGGACTCAGGCTTTGCGCCCAGGGATTCAGCCGGGATATCAACCTGCTCTCCTGTTGTGCCGAATGAAGAGCCGGACCGGGCCGTTCGGAACGGTCAATGCTGCCGTTTGAACCAGGCCAGAATGGCTTCCGCCGTCTGAACCCCCGCCAGTTGATCGACGATCCTGCCGTTGCGAAGCAGATAGACGACCGGAATGCCTCTCACACCGAATCTCCTCGCAAGAGCCGGGTTTTCCTGGCTGTTGACCTGAACCACGGCCGCTGTTCCCGCCAGCAGTTCCGCCGCGCGGCGTACCGCCGGAGCGTATGAATTGCAGTGCGGGCACCAGGGGGCCCAAAATTCGGCCAGGACCGGACCCGGATACCCTTTTATAAAGTCGTCGAAGGTATGTTCATCGAGCATCCGGGGCTGATAATACATCGGCACCAGCGGGGCGTGGCATGTGCCGCAACGCCCCGCTTTGCCCTGTTTATCGGCGGGGATCCTGTTTGCCGTGCCGCAGGCGCTGCAGGTTACGGTATAAAATGGCATGGTTTTCCCTCCCGGAGCGTCAGAGAATCCTTTTTCCAAACAGCGAGGCGGTCAGCTCCACCGCCAGCCGCGCGGTCCGGTTGTGGTGGTCCAGGATCGGATTGATCTCCACGATATCCAGCGCCGAGCAGCGGCCCGTGTCGGCGATGATTTCCATCATCAGCTGGGCCTCGCGGCAGGTGATGCCCCCCGGGGAGACCGTACCGACACCCGGCCCGGCCTGGGGATCGACGGCATCCATGTCAAGGCTGACATGCAGCCGTTCACGGTGTTCGAGCCTCTCCAGCGCCTCACGGGTGACCACACCCATTCCGCGCTCGTCGATGTCACGCATGGTATAGACCGTGATGCCGCTCTCCTTCAGGCGGACCCGTTCTCCCGGATCAAGATCCCGGATACCGATCATCACGACGTCCTCTGCCGCCAGCTTGGGGCCGGGGCGTCCGACATCGACCAATTCGGGGTAGCCGTCCCCCATCAGCACCGCCAGGGTCATGCCGTGAATGTTGTTGGTGAGCGTCGTCCGCGGGGTATTGAAGTCGCCATGGGCGTCGATCCAGATCAGACCGGCCGGCTCCGCGTGGGTGCAGCCGCCGAAGGAACCGATCGCAAGGGTGTGGTCGCCGCCGATGAAGAGCGGAATTTGCCCCTGCTCCACCGCCAGCCGCGCCGCCGCATACACGTCCTGGCAGACCGTCCGGATGGAGGGAAGAAAGTGCTGCCCCTCCTCATTCGCAACTGTCCCCCGGATCGGTACGCCGATATTTCCGCTGTCATGGACCTCGTAGCCAAGTTCGGCGAGGCGAGCGGCCAGACCGGCATAGCGCAGGGCTGCCGGCCCCATGTCCACGCCACGTTTGTCCTGCCCCAGGTCGATCGGTACGCCGATGATTCGAACGGTTCTGTTCATATCGCATCCCCTTCCTGCTGCTACTTCAAGTAAACAGCCTTGTGGCGCAGTTGTCAAGAAATGTGCTATATATTAAGTAATTGAGGTGGATATCATATGAAGAGAGAGTGCAACGAAGCCCCGCCGGGGCAACTGCTTCAGGCCATACGGGAGTTTAATCGCCACGAATGGTTCGAATGTCACGAAACCGTGGAAGATCTCTGGATTGGAGAGGTGGGTGAGGTTCGAAACTTTTATCAGGGGCTCATCCAGATTGCGGTGGCGCTGCACCACTGGCGCAACGGAAATTTCGGCGGCGCCGTCAGCCTGTTGAAGGGTGGTGTCGGCTATTTGCACACGGTAGCCGACAGCTGCCAGTGGGTTGATGTTGCCGCTCTCATTGCGGATTCGAACAGGATGCGGGCCGTCGTGGAGGAGCTTGGCAAAGAGCGCATGGATTCATTGGATCCGGCGCTTCTTCCATCGATCAGAACAGTTTCCGCACCTCACAAATGAAACGGGGGAGTGTGCCCCCCCGTTCGTTACGATGTTTTCAGTTACGTACCGGAAGGACGAAATCGCTCCCGGCGAATTGAATGGCCGCCGGGTCGGTAGCGCGCGGCGGCGAAACCGCATGGACGCCGCCGCAGGCAGGGCAGCTCTGCACGAAGGTCTCAAGCAAAAACTGTTCTCCGCATCCCTGGCAATCATGCTCCAGAGCTCCTGGGAGCGCCGATGCCGCCACCGATCCGCCATGGGCATTCAGAACAAACTCAACCAGCGCCCTGCCGCTGGCAAAAGGCCCTATTCCCGGTGTCCGGGACGATCCGCACTCACACATAATCCATTCCTCCTGTCGTACTGCAGCTGTTTTTATGATACAGTGCAGACTCTAACCGATTGCGGGTCCGGAAATTATGACCGGAGTCAATTTTTCTCAGGAATTTTGTATCAATGCGGCACGTCCGGTCCAACGGGGAAATATATCCGCAACGGAAGAGGAACTGATTTATGGCACAGCCCTGGAAAACAATTGACAGTATCGCTACCGACGAAGGGGCACTCGAACTGCGCCAGCGCGGTGAGCGGGACTTTATAATCACGATCGGTCCCCAGGTACTCATGAACAGCATGGCAAACCGTTCCGAAGTGGTGCTCGGCCGGCTCGGCTGCGAACATCTGACGGAGAGAGAAAGCCCGCGGGTGCTGGTGGGGGGGCTGGGGATGGGCTTTACGCTCAGGGCGGTACTTGACACCCTGCCCCTGACTGCCCGGGTTGTCGTGGCCGAGTTGAACCCGACCGTCGTCGAATGGTGCCGGGGCCCGCTGGCCGCTCTGACGGAAAACGCCGTGAGTGATCCGCGGGTAACCGTAGAGATCTGCGACGTTGCCCGCCGAATTCGGCGAAGTGCCGTGGACGGCGGCGACTCGCGCTTCGATGCCATCGTCCTCGACCTGTACCGCGGGCCTCACGCAAAAACACACCACATCGACGACCCTCTATACGGCAGCCGGGCCATCGACAATATGCGTGCCGCACTCAAACCGTGCGGAGCCGTGGCGGTCTGGGGAGAAAATTATGACGAGGGGTTCGACAAGCGCCTGCGGAGTGCCGGCTTCACGGTGACTACCGACCGCCCCGGCCGGGGAGGTCTTCGCCATGCGGTTTTTCTGGCTCATCTGAAGCAATCGAAAAAGACCGGGATGCACGCCTCCTGAGGTTCAGCGTGATTTACGGAGGAGAAAAATCTTTTCCGGTTATCCCCGGGTGAGGAGCGTTTTCAAACTTATCATCTCTTCCGGGCAGATCCCCAGGCAATCGTGTCCTTCCAGAAACTCGACCAGTGAGCCCAGAAAGATTCCGAACGAGAGCGGCACGTTGGCCTTGTTGTAATAATAACTGCCGTTGTTGAAGAGCACATTGACGGCGAAGCCGGTGTTGGGAGAATCAAGCTCGACCAGTCCTTTGATCAGGCGGTAGATTTCCTTCTCCAGCCTGCGCTGGGTGCCGCTTTCCGGCTTGGGCCGGACATCCTTCGCGGCGGTTTTGCTGGCGGTCTTGATAGCGGCAAGGTTTACCCCGGTACGCTTCGATGTACACCCCAGCAGACCGTCGAATATGCGCATCATGTCCTTGACTATGTTCTCCCGTGCGACTTCGGGAGAGGCATCCTCTTCCATGACCGGGGATCCGTTATTCAGCTTCCGGGCTGCCAGCCTGTCGGCGGGTGAATCGGCTGCCGCCCGTCTCAGCCTGTTGTTGCCTTGTTTTTCTTCCATTACCCGATACTCCTGACTTCAGTTTTTTTATACTCGTTTTCTTCATGTCGCCGGCATATCCGTCACCCGCCCGCGTTACCACCCTGTTCCGCCTCTCTGATGGACAACGAGCGCCGCTTGCGCTGGGCATAGGCGGAGAGCACCTTTACCTTTATCATTTGCCCCGCCTTGACGACGCCATTGGGGTCCTTGACATACCGGCCCGCCAGGTGGCTGATATGCACCAGGCCGTCCTGATGAACACCGATATCGACAAAGGCGCCGAACGCGGTCACGTTGGTTACGACCCCCTGCAGAACCATCCCCTCCCGCAGGTCGCCGATCTCGCGGATATCATCCCGGAATGATGCGGTTTGAAACTTGCTGCGCGGGTCTCGCCCCGGTTTTTTCAGCTCTTCGATGATATCGTTCAACGTCGGCAGCCCGACGTTTTCAGAAACATAGCGCTTCAGATCTATTTTGCCCACCAGGGCCGGATCGGTGACCAGCTCAGCCAGAGAGGCACCCAGATCGGCGGCCATCGTCTCCACCAGTTTGTAGCGCTCGGGATGGACGGCGCTGTTGTCCAACGGATGAACTCCCCCCGTGATCCGGAGAAAACCGGCCGCCTGTTCGAACGCCTTGGCCCCGAAACGCGGCACCTTGAGGAGCGCCTTGCGGGAGAGGAATTGACCGTTTTCGTCGCGATAACGGGTAATGGCCCTGGCCAGGGACGGACCAACGCCCGAAACGTAGGCCAGCAGCGCCCAGGATGCGGTGTTGAGATCGACCCCCACGTAGTTGACGCACGACTCCACTACTCCTTCCAGCGACTTCTTCAGCATGGGTTGGCTGACATCGTGCTGATACTGTCCGACGCCGATGCTCTTGGGATCGACCTTGACCAGCTCACCAAGCGGGTCCTGCAGCCGGCGGGCGATGGAGATCGCTCCCCGCACCGTCAGGTCCAGATCGGGAAATTCCTCACGGGCGATCTCCGAGGCCGAGTAGATACTGGCCCCCGCCTCGCTGACCGATACCACCGGCAATTGATGTCCCGCACCGGCCAGGATTTCCCTGGCAAAGATCTCCATCTCGCGGCCGGCGGTTCCGTTCCCGACCGCGATCATCTCGATCGCATGGGTTTCGACGATCCTGAGCAGATCCTGCCTGGCTTGGGGAACACGCGTCTCACCGATATGCGGGTAGATCGTGACATGCTCCAGAAAGCGGCCGGTCGCATCCACCGCCGCCAGCTTGGAACCGGTGCGAAAGCCGGGGTCGATCCCCAGCACCCGTTTCCCTCCGGCAGGCGGCGCCAGCAGCAGCTCACGCAGGTTGCGGGCGAAGACCAGAATGGCCGCTTCGTCCGCGCGCTCCTTGCTCTCCAGGCGCAGCTCCACCTCGATGGAAGGGGCGATCAGCCGTTTGTACGCATCCTCAGCCACCTTTTCCAGCAACGGGCCGAAGACGCTCTCCCGCAGGATCAGGCGCGACTTCAACCCGGCATGGATCTGCTCGACCGGAGCAGAAATAGACAGGTAGAGCACCTCCTCCTTCTCGCCGCGCCGCATCGCCAGCATGCGATGCGAAGGGACCGCCTTGAGCGGTTCGGAAAAGTCGTAGTACATCTCGAACTTGGTGACCTGTCCCTTGTAATCGGCCGCCACCCGCGAGTTCATGGTTCCCTGCTCTTTCGTCAGTCGCCGCACGGCGGCACGGGCGTCGGCGTTGTCGGAGAGGCGCTCGGCCAGGATATGCCCGGCCCCTTCCAGCGCTGCTTCCGCATCGGGAACCTCCTTGTCGGCATTTATGAAAGGGAGCGCCGCGTCCTCGGCCGTGCCGCTCTTTATCTCCTGGGCGGCGATGAGGTCGGCCAGCGGTTCCAGCCCTCGTTCCCTGGCAATAGTCGCCTTCGTGCGCCGCTTCGGTTTGTACGGCATGTACAGGTCTTCTATCTCGGTTTTTTGCCGTGAAGATTCGATCCGCTGTCGCAGTTCGGGGGTCAGTTTTCCCTGCTCCGCTATGGATTTGAGCACCGTAATCCTGCGCTCTTCCAGCTCGCAGAAATACGTGAACAGTTCCTCTACGTCACGGATCTGTACCTCGTCCAGTTCGCCGGTGCGCTCTTTGCGGTAGCGGGCGATGAATGGGACGGTGGCCCCTTCCTGCAGCAGATCAACGGTATGTTCCACCTGAAAAGGCTTGAGGGCGGTTGCTTCGATGATCCATGGGATCAAGGCGCGGGCCTGCTCGTCAGTAAGCTTCATTAAAACTCCGGTGTGGGGATCAAAATCGTCATTATACTACAGATAGCGGCAGAATTGTTCGAGAGATTGCCGGAATGAAGAGGGAACAGAGCAGAGGGGTTGTCAGCAATGGCAGGATGATCAAGTGCGGCAATCGTAAAACAGCGGCAGGGACTGACGGCACCGGAGTAGTTCCACGATGAGCGGAACTACTCCGGTGCGCAATCAAACAACTAAATTATTTTGCGGCCCCAACGGTGGTTCGGGCGAAACTGCTTACCAGATTGTCAACAATGGATTTCAGCAGAGAATTATAGATTGCCCTCTCCAAATCCTCGGGTTTTTCGGTGATGCTCACCGCTTCGCTCTCTCCGGATGTAATCGTATCGGTCTTTACACTGTCAGGGTGGCTTTGTGGGCGAAGCAGATAGCTTTTCTCCGTATTCTTGTAATAGACAAGTTGTTTCTTTTGATAATTGGCCTCGGCAGGGTCCGTAAGGGTCCAGCGATAGAACCAGATCGATTCTCCATCCTTAACCTGAACGGCATTGGCGTCGAGAGTGACGGCCAAACGTTTGAGGTCGACCGAGCTTTCGTAACTGTCAAGGTATCTGTGTCTCAGAAAGGCGCGGGTTACTTCATCGAACGCCTGTTCGTTTATCGCATCGCCATATTCATTGGAGGTATAGAAGGTCCGCTCCCAGCGCGCATCCTTGCCGAGTGTTCTGGTCGATTTTTCCAGGGAATTGATCTGAAACAGCAACTGCGCCCCGAGCTTGGCAGCAACATCGAGTGCGGAGATATCCTTTCCTTCCATCTCCCTGGCAAGAACTTTCCATGAGATAACCTTGTAGGATGCTTTTGAAAGGGCGCGTTCTATTTCAGCCATCTCGACACCACAGGTAGTTTTGAGAACAGCCTCCTGTGACACCGCAACTCCGGTCCTCTCGTCCGCGGTCCTGTTTGAACAGCTGTCCGGGGCCTTTACGGCAACCGTTTTTACGTTCGAGGCGATGCTCCTGTAGGTAGGAGTCTCGACTATTTCAGGCGCAACTTCCTTCTGGCTTGACATGACAAACTTTGTTGTTAGCAGATAGGTGCCTCCGCAACCGGAAAGAACCAGATTCGCCACGAGCAGTGCTGCCAGACATAGTATTCGCATTTACTTCCTCCTGAAATTGAATGATTGGGGATGATATTGACTGGAAATTGTCACCGAAGGGTCCATCTGAATGGATACTTTTTATTGATATTCTGCTGGGTACCCGCAATCCTGCCATCGGCGAAGATAGCCTGAATATCGGCACATCCAACCGGCAGGTCAACTGAAACCGCATATGCGGAGGGAAGCGTTAACCCGCTTTTCAACGGTGACCATTCCTCAACCGGCTTGCCGCATTCACGGTAGAGTATCTGTTGAATGAATCTGCCGGTATGATTTTCTATATGGACACTCGGGTCCAGGAGTTTCGGCTCGGTGGCGCATCCGCCAACCAGGAAGAGTAATAGCAGGCACATCTTGGGAGTAAAGAGTATGTTTCTGTCAACGATCATGGATTACCCTAATAGATTGAATATGATGAATTGCCGTGCAGTAAACCATGTCAGGCTGGCCAAGGTCAACAGATATATGAATTCTTTGCCCTCCAAACAATCATCCCGCCCCCTGCATCCTCCGCAGCAGCTCCAGCTGCCCGGCAGCAGTATCGGGGCTGACCTGCCCGGCACGCATCAACAGCGGCGTTACCGCACCCTCCGGAGCAATGCGGGGATAGGCCTGGTCACTCAGTTCGTGGATGAGCCGCATGGTACGGAAGGCGTCAAACCAGCCGTGAAACGCCGCCATCAACTTTGCCCCCTCGCGGTTATTCTTCTGCAGATTCTCCCATGAACGCCGAAAGCCCGCTTTCTCCATAACATCATGCAGAACCGGTGAAATTCGGGCGGCACGACTCAGCAATTCCGATGCATCCGCCTCGTAAAATTCCACCACACACGCCAGCCACTCACCCACTATTGAAAAAACCGCCGGCTGATAGAAGAGCAGGCGCCGCTCGCCTTCTTCCAGCATGTCGCCCACGGCGCGGCCGGTTCCGAAGGGGACCCGGTCCGATGAGCGGGGGGAAGGTAGTACGATGGTTCCGGACAATGAGGCAACTCCGGAGGTCTTGTGAACCTGCTGCAGAAAATAGAAATCCTCTCCGGCAAGACGGCGGTTCATTCCGCCGGATGCAGCGTAGGTAGATGCCCGGCAGGCCATCGCGCTTCCCACGGTGTGAAAGGCATAGGGAGAGCCGGCCAGCTCCAGGCCGAGCACGTAGACACGCAGGAAAAGTTCGTAACGGTCGATGGCGGACTGTCCCGCCTGGCCGGATGCCGGGCGGTGGCGATAGGGGATGCTTGCACCGCCTGCCGATGTGCCGGCAAAATGGCGGATGATGGCGGTGAGATAGTCCGGCTGTACGATCGTGTCGGCGTCGAGGCAGATCAGGAGCGGGTCGCCCCTGCGGTAATCGAGGAGCGGAAGAGCCAGGTCCAGGCCGATCTTGCGCGCCAGTCCGACACCCTGTTTGGCGGGTAATGTTGTTCCTGCCGACGCAGCATCCACCCAGAAGAGGTTATCCAGCCCGTACCGCCGCTTCCACTGCGGCAGGGAGTGCAGAGTTTCGAGGTTGTCGGCCGTTTCCGCAGCCGATGCGTCGGCGCGCTGATTGACGACGACCAGGATCATGAAACAACCCAGCAGTTCGGCAGGGTTGCCGGAGAGTGATTCTAATGTCTGCGGGAGATTGACGGCTTCGGCCAGTGAGGGGATGACGATTGCGCCGGAGAAGGAGCGGGAGGGGGCTTCGTTGATCCGCCAGGGCTCGCCTGCCGCCCGTCTGGTCAGATATGAGGCTATATGTGAAGGGAAGTGTCTATTTGACATGGTCTCTTGCGAGTGACTCTTGCAAAGGTGGAAATTACAACAACCAAAACCTGCAAGGCTTTTTTACAGGGATGGACAGGATGAACAGGATGAAAGGCTATAATAAGATCTGATATTTTTGTTTTTATCCCGTTTATCCTGTTCATCCCTGTTAATAAAAGATTGTTTTTTTTGCATCCGAGTTGGCTGGTTCAGGATTATTCCGCACCCCACCGCTTGTAGAGGTTGTTCTCGATCCCGAGCTGATCCAGTATTTTCCCGACGACAAAATCAACCAGGTCCAGAACTGAATCCGGCCGGCCGTAGAATGCGGGCATCGCCGGTATGATCCGGGCTCCGGAGCGGGAAAGCCTCAGCATGTTCTCAAGATGGATGTCGGAAAGCGGCGTTTCCCTGGGCACCAGCAGCAGCGGACGACGCTCCTTGAGCATGACATCTGCGCTTCGTTCGATCAGGTTACCGGAGACTCCACCGGCAACCCGCGCCAGGGTGCCCATGCTGCAGGGGCAGATCACCATTGCGTCCGGTGCGGACGAACCGCTGGCTGCGCCGCAGAACAGGTCGTCGGGATGCACCAGCGTGATGCCGGAATTGATTTCAAGGTGAGCATACAGCCGCTGCAAAGCTTTATCCAGATCGCCGGAGAGATCGAGGCCGGTCTCTTTCCGGCAGACGGCAGTGCCGCTGCAGCTGGCGGTGAACGTTACCTGGAAATCGTTCAGGCAGAGCTGCTCAGTCAGGCGAAGCCCATACATCGAACCGGACGCGCCGGTCAGAGCAACGAAAATATGTTTCTGCGCCATCGGTTACCTCGTCAGAACATCAGCAGCCGTAAAGAGCACGATGGCAACGCTGATGTATCCGTTCATGTTGAAAAACGCCGCGTCCAATTTTTCGAGATTTCCGTCCTTGAGCAGCAGGTGCTCGTACAGCAGCATCGCCCCGGCCGCCAGAATGCCGGCCAGAAAAAACGTCCCCAGATGCATCAGATTGAACAGGGCGAACAGCAGCCCGATCATGATCACGTGGAAAAGCCTGGCCGTCCAAAGCGAACCCTTCACGCCGAGCAGTACCGGAATGGAGTGCAGCCCTGCGGCACGGTCGAATTCAAGATCCTGAAGAGCGTAAAGAATATCGAATCCGGCGACCCAGAACAACACTATGGTTCCGAGAACCAGCGCCGGCGCCTCGATCGCGCCGCGGATCGCAATCCAGGCGCCGATCGGTGCCGCCGCAAGGCAGATGCCTAGTACGACATGGGCCAGAGCGGTAAAACGTTTGCAATAGGAATAGAGCAGCAGGAAAAAGAGGGCGATCGGCGATAGTTTGAGGCAGAGAGGGTTCAGCATCCGTGCGGCAAGCAGCATCAGGGCGGTTGCCGCAATTATGAAGAACAGTGTCATCCCCCTGCTGATCAGTCCTGCCGGTATGGCCCTCACTGCGGTGCGGGGGTTGCGGGCGTCGATTTCGGCGTCGATCAAACGGTTCATCGCCATCGCCGCCGTGCGTGCTCCGACCATGGCGAGGACAATCCAGGCCGTCTGGCGGAGTGTGGGGAGGCCTCCCGCGGCCAGCAGTGCGCCGGTGAGTGCGAACGGCAGGGCGAAGATCGTATGGGAAAACTTGATCATCTCCAGGAAGATCCTGGTTTTTGCCGCGGTTGTTGTCATGATGCCGGTCACGGTTACCTGTACTCCTGGAACAAGCGGTGAATATCGTTTGAGACCCGGTCCATTTCATTGTTGATCAACGCCAGATCAAACATGCCGGGATACTCTTCATAGGGGTAATGTTTGTACATGGTACCTACCCCCCCCTTGCTGTAGTCGTTATAGGCATAGGAAGTCCGGATCTCGAAATTGTAATGAGACACACTCACTGTGACGGTTCCGTCCAGCTGCTGAACCTCAATCCGCAACTGGGTATAGTACTTGCGCCCCCCCGCCGGCATGCCGAAGCTTGTGTCAGTGTAAAATTGATACGGAGCCGTGATGAGAATAGTGCCGTTACTGTTCGTTTCAAGGATGCGGCATTTCCACTCGTCCTCGACAAGGGTCCTGATTTTATGAACGGCATCCTGGGCCTTTCCCGGCACCGTGATAATCCGCGGCGCAATCGGTTCAGCCTCGACCCGCATATGATAGCAGGCCGACACCAGCGGCATCGTTAATAGCAGTAATAGCCAGATGAAGTTACGCAATTCCGTACTCCTTCCAGCGCCGGGCAACGAGGGCAGCAGTTTCGGCGGAAATATTCACCTCTGGACGAGAAAGACGACTGCCGGTAGCATCGACTGCGATACGGCCGGTGGCTCTGTCATGGTAAATATCGTCAGTAAAGCCGGTCACGTTGATGGCTCTCCAGGAGGCTCGCGAGAGTCCGGCCGGTTCTGATTCGGCAGACACGAACAGCAGGAGCCGTGCCGACCCGAACCAGGGCAGAGCCCATAATCGGGCGGAAATATTTCGTACCATGCCGGGTTGAGGGTTTTCAAGGGAAATGATGGCACTTTGATGAAAAACCCATTCAAACGGGTAACGGATGTCGGTTATTGACGGCACCAGTTTCCGCAGAAATGCCAGTTGCAGCCGTTCCCACGCCTGCGCCATCCAGCAATCCTCCATCGGCGGAGGGCCGACAACCGTTGCCGGGATGACGGCATCCGGGCGGTGGCTGATGGCCGTGATCCGCATCAAAGCCGCCGGAGCGGCGGGAGAATAGAATCCGGTGTGATTGCCGAAAGGACCCTCCATGACGGTCTCACCCGGTTCGACATATCCCTCGATAACGATCTCGGCACCGGCCGGAACACGCAGCGGTACACTCCGGCAGGTGTGTGTTGCAAGAGGAGCGCCGCGCAGAAATCCGGCAAAAGTCAGCTCGTCGAGATCGCCGGGGAGCGGGAACATGGCGCTGAAAAGCGTGGCCGGATCCCCCCCCAGGACAACCGCTACCGGCATCGCCCTTCCAGCGAGACGGTACGATTCGGCATGTCCGGCCGCGCCGCTCCCCGCTTTCCACTGGATGGCCGCTTCGCCTTCAGCGCGGATCTGAACCCGGTATACCCCGCAGTTATGCGAACCATTATCCGGGCCGGTCGTAAAGACCTGGGGCAGCGTGATGTAGTGAGGGTTTCCGGAAGCGCTGCCGTCTTCCGGCCAGCCCTGCAGGAAAGGGAAGCGGGCCAGATCAGGCGGGTCCATGGGGATCAGTGCCGGGTCCGGTCCGGAAAAAATGCGGGAGGCAAAGCGGCTGAATTCGGGCAGAGCGGCAATCTGACGGTCGAGTGTTGTGGCGTCAGGTTCCGGTATCAGGTCGAGCAGATCGCTCAGGCGACCGGTCAATTCGCCGATGTTAGCAACTCCGAGCGCCTGACAGACCCGTTTTGCCGAGCCGAACAGGTTGGTTGCCACCTGGAACGTACTCCCTGCCGGCTGTTCGAAGAGCAGTGCCGTGCCGCCGTTAGGCCCCTTGCAGACCCGGTCCGTGATGGCGGCAATCTCCATGACCGGATCGACTGGCACGGAGATGCGGGAAAGTTCACCGATGGCTTCGAGCTGGGAGATGAATTGGAGGAGGGGTGATAATGCCATGGGTTATTCGAAGCGGTTGCGGTAATATTCGACACCCCGCCGGCGAAGGACGGCAAGGTGGTAGAGCTCATCATATTTATGGGCTGCCGATTCCCAGGTAAAGCGTTTGCTCATACCGTTTTTGCGGAGCGCCGCCAGCCCCTTGGGGTTGTTGAAAAAAGTCCAGGCCGCCCAGCCAACCGTGTCGAACAGTGCCGTGGCGCTGTGATTCCAGAATTTGAAACCATCGCCGGTCATGACCGCTTCGTTGAAGTTTTCAACGCTGTCATCGAGGCCACCGGTGGCACGGACGATCGGGGGGGTGCCGTAGACGAGGGAATACATCTGATTCAGCCCGCATGGTTCAAAGGCGGACGGCATCACTAAAAAGTCGGCGCCCGCTTCAACCTTGTGGGCAAGGGCCTCGTTGTAGCCGATGTAGCAGGCGAATTTATCAGGATATAATGCGGCGATGTCGCCGAAATAGAAATGCGCCCACGGCTCACCATTTCCAACCACCACAAACTGGCAATCAATCTCCATTATCCGGTGGATCGCTTCAGCCAGAATGTCGGTACCCTTCTGCTTGACCATGCGTGAAACGACCCCGAACAGCGGCACATCGTCCCGCTGCGGAAGACCCATAGCCGCCTGAAGATCGCTCTTGCAGGCCGCTTTTCCTTTTTTTACCGTGCGGGGTGTGTAGTTAGCGGCGATGAAAGGGTCGGTCGCCGGATTCCACTCCTCATAATCCACACCATTCAGGATGCCGCTCAAATCAGCGGCCCGATCCCGTATGGCCCCCTCGAGCCCCCAGCCAAACGCGGCGGTCTGAATCTCCCTGGAGTACTCCTCGCTGACCGTATTGAGCAGGGTGGCGTGATATACGCCCCCTTTCAGCAGGTTGACCTGGTCGTCCATTTCCAGCTCAAGATAGTTGAAATGCTTCCAGTCGATGCCTAGCACATCCATCAGGCCGGGGTAGAAATTCCCCTGATGCTGCATGTTGTGGAGAGTCAGCAGTGACGCGGCGTTGCCGACAAAGCGGTCATGAAGGTAGGAGCTGTTCAGCAGAACCGGGATGACTCCGGTGTGCCAGTCGTGGGCATGAATGACGTCCGGCGACCAATCCAGCATTTTGCAGAGTTCAAGAGATGCTTTGGAGAGAAAGACAAAACGGTTGTCATTGTCGAGGTATCCCTCGCCATCTTGCTGGTAGAGTCCGGAGCGGCCATAATAGGCTTCATGCTCCAGAAGGTAGACCGGCACGGCACATCCAGGCAGGCGACCCTCCCAGACGCCGCAGTACTGATGGCCGATGATTCCCATTGGCACGACCAGCGTTCCCGGCAGCAGTCTGAGCCCGTACGCTTCCGGTTTGATGCAGTAGTAGCGCGGCAGTACAATCCGCACATCATGCCCCATGCGGGCAAGATACTTGGGGAGTGCGCCGACAACGTCGCCGAGCCCCCCCTCCTTGGCGAAAGGAGCCGCCTCGGAGGCGGAGAAGAGTATGGAGAGCGGTTTGAACGTTTTATTTGTATGTGATGCCGACATGCTATTTCGGTACGCTCTCCCAATCCTTCAGGAACTTGTCGATGCCGGCATCGGTCAGCGGGTGTTTGGCGAGCTGGACCATAACAGAGTAGGGAATTGTCGCGATGTCGGCGCCGATCAGGGCCGAGTTGAGGACATGAATCGGATTGCGCACACTGGCGACGATGATTTCGGCCATATAGCCGTAGTTGTCGAAGATGGTGCGGATCTCGTCGATGATCCCCATGCCGTCCTGCGAAATGTCGTCGAGCCGGCCGACGAAGGGTGATACGTAGGTGGCGCCGGCTTTGGCGGCCAGCAGCGCCTGCATGGAGGTGAAAATCAGGGTCACATTAGTTTTGATCCCTTTATCGGAAAGAGCCTTGCATGCCTTGAGCCCTTCAGGTGTCATCGGAAGTTTGACAACGATGTTCTTGTGGATCTTGGCGAGCTCCTTGCCTTCCTTGATCATGCCGGGCGCATCCAGCGAGATCACCTCGGCAGAGATCGGTCCGTCGACGATTGAGACGATCTCCTTGATGACATCCTTGAATTTGCGCCCCGATTTGGCAATCAGCGACGGATTGGTGGTTACGCCGTCAACAAGACCGAGTGCATGTGCTTCCCGAATTTCCTTTACATCTGCGGTGTCGATAAAAAATTTCATGATTCCTCCGTTTATGATGGTGAAGAGTGGTCGAGCTGGTCGCGATATTTTTCCAGACAATCCATGGAACAGAAATAGTGCCGTTGACCGTTATGCCTGCCGATAACGGCCGTTTCCTCGGACACGTAGAGCCCGCAGACCGGATCGCGGTGGGCCTCTATGCCGGGATCGTGTTTTTCACCCGGCTTCGTCTGCGGTTTTTTAGCAGAGGTCAGCGAGAGTAGAATGCGGTAGCCGATGTAAATCATCAGACCCACGAGTAAAAATCTGATCACACTCTTTCCTCCGTTTACAATTTTACAACGGTTTCGTCTGATTCCAGCGAGGCAAGGAGTTCGCGCATGCTCTTCCCGGTCAGGGGGTGCAGCAGATCCGGTGCAATTTCACAGAGGGGCTGCAGGACGAAGCGTCGCTCCGTCAGGCGCGGATGAGGAACTATGAGGTCTTCTTCGTTAATGGCCCTGTCGCCGTACAGCAGAAGATCAAGATCCATTCTGCGCGGCCCCTGATGGATCGTTCTGACCCGTTTGAAAGTCTCGTCCTCGATCCGCAGCATGTGGGTCAGCAGAGAACGGGGGGCAAGCAGAGTCGAGAGTCTGAGTACCGCGTTGTAGAAGGAATCCTGCTTGACAGCTCCGACCGGCGATGTCTCATAGAACGACGAGAGCGCCGTTACCCTGGTGCCAGGCAGCCTGCCCAACTCGGCAACGGCCCGCAGCAGGTTGAGTTCACGATCCCCGAGATTGGAACCAAGAGCTATATAAACTTCAGTTTCCACGGTGCGATTAAAGCATAATGGCACCGGTGCGTCAACCGTAACCCCCATGTTCGCGGAAAAAAACACCCTGGCAACTAGGAGGGGAAGTTACCAGGGCAAATGAGGATTCGTTGGAACCCTCGCAATGTTTTCGTTACGATAAATATAACAGTTATTAGATGTTGTGGCAAGCGCAAAAAAACGATAACGTATCGGCATCATGAATAAAAATGCGTTAACTTTACTCATTTGGTCGTGATGCCTGGAGGGGCCGGTTATCGATGAAATTGCCGGCCCTTTACATCAGCAACCCTTGGGGAGCGATGCCGCAAGTCCCTCCTGCAGTGAGCCGTAGCGCAGTTTAATGCCCAAACGATCCAGCATCCGGCGGTTCTCGACCACCCGGGACTGGCTGACATAGGAAAACATCAACGGCGACATGACCCGGCGCGCTTCATCCATGGCCACCTGCCGCTGGCGCGGCAATCCGAGGGCGTCTGCGCAGGCATTAAAATAAGTAGTCATGCTCAGCGGATTCCCGTCGCTGACATTGAAGATCTCGCCGTCTTCCCCCTTTTCGGCTGCAGCGATGCAGACCGCAGCAAGATCATCGGCATGAATGCGGTTGCTCGGTCCGGACTCATCCTCGTTCAAAATCGGCTGGCCCTGGGTGATCTGCATCAGAGGCAGCCGACCCGGTCCATAGATGCCGCTTACCCTCAGGATTACGATCGGGACACCTCCGGCAGCGCCGTATTCCCGAAATGCCGCCTCGGCATCGAGGCGGCGCTTGCCCATAGCCGAACCTGGGATCGTCGGGGATTCTTCCGTTACGGTCTTGCCGCTACCTTCTTCGTAAACCGATGTTGCACTCATGTAGACGATCTTCGCCGGTTTTTCCGCTGCGCTGATCCGGGCGATAAAGTTTCTGGCACGGCTGTCGGCAATTCCTCCCCCCGGCGGCGGGACGAGGTAGAAAAGGATGCTGCCGGTCATACCGAGCGGCGGTAGATCGTCCGGGTCATCCAGGGCTGAAACGACCGTGGCGAAGCCGGCAGCTTCGAGCCTGGCGCCATGTTCAGCCGACCTGACCATGCAGGTGACGTCTGCTCCGGATTCATGATATGCCCGTGCCAGCCGTTCGCCGATATAGCCGCATCCCGCTATGAACACCTTCTGCATGATATTCCCCATTAAGACAGAAATGATTTAACCAGCGCCGTCATCGCACTGTCCGCGGATTCGACGGCAACTTTCCGTTCCGCGGGGGTCATAAATTCTTTGAGATATTTAGCGGCCTTCTTCCTGTCACCGGCGATCGTCTCGGACATTTTGCACAATATTCCGATCGGGACCCCGTTGCGGTATCCCGTTACCAGTTTTTCAATTTCGTCGCTGCGCTGCTTTTCAGTCCAGGTTTTGAAAAGCGCCGCGCCCAGATCATTGTTGTTGTCAAGCATGGTTATCTCCGGAAATTGAAATAAAAAACCCCGCAGATTGCTCTGCGGGGTCGGATTGTATCATTACTTACATCAGGAAACTACTTTTTCTCATACGTCAGTGCCGCCAGTTTCTGGTAGTACTCGAAGCGGTTTGCGGTCCAGGCGGTTGCCTTCTTCATCAGCGCGGCCGCCCCTTCCGGATTGGACTTCTGCAGTACTTTGTAGCGGTTTTCGCCATAGGCATATTCCTCGAATGTGGTGGTCGGGGATTTGCTGTCAAGCTGCAACGGGTTCTTGTTTTCGGCTGCCAGAGCCGGATTGTAGCGGTACAGCGGCCAGTACCCGGAGGAAACCGCTCTCTTCTGTTCATCCACGGCGGTCGTCATGTTGATGCCGTGGGCGATGCAGTGGGAATAAGCGATGATGAGTGACGGGCCGTCATAGGCTTCCGCTTCGATGAAAGCCTTGACCACCTGGGCCGGGTTGGACAGTGCGACATTGGCCACGTAGACGTTGCCGTAGGCCATCGCCATCATGCCGAGGTCCTTTTTGGCCATTGCCTTGCCACCTGCGGCGAACTGCGCCACGGCGCCGGTCGGAGTGGATTTGGATGCCTGGCCGCCGGTGTTGGAGTAAACCTCCGTGTCCAGGACCAGCAGGTTGACGTTCTTGCCGGAGGCGATGACGTGGTCGAGACCGCCGTAGCCGATGTCATAGGCCCAGCCGTCGCCACCGACGCACCAGACCGATTTCTTGACCAGATAGTCTGCCAGGGGCAGCAGTTGAACGGCCGCCTGCTCCTTGCTCCCCTTGAGGGCCTTCTTGAGGGTGGCTATCCGCTCACGCTGCTTTTCGATGCCGGTCTGGTCGGACTGATCGGCGGCCAGGATCTCTTTCAACAACGGCTGAAGGGTTTTGGATTTGCCGCCGGCAAGCTCTGCTGCCAGTTCGCGGGCCGATTCGGTGAACTTGTCCACAGCCAGACGCATGCCGAAACCGAATTCGGCGTTGTCTTCGAACAGCGAGTTGGACCAGGCCGGTCCGCGGCCGTCGGCGCGCTTGGCCCACGGTGTGGTTGGCAGGTTGCCGCCGTAAATCGAGGTGCAGCCGGTAGCGTTGGCGATCATCGCCCGGTCGCCGAACAACTGGGAGAGCAGCTTCAGATACGGCGTTTCGCCGCAGCCGGCGCAGGCGCCGGAGTATTCGAAGGTCGGACGGACCAGCTGGCTGCCGCGCAGGGTATCCAGTTTGAGCTTGGTCGGGTCCATGTCGGGCAGGGCCAGGAAGAAGTCGTAGTTGGCGGCTTCGGCGGCTCTCAAGGGTACCTGGAACTTCATGTTGATAGCCTTGTGGTTCTGGTCATCCTTGCTCTTGGCCGGGCAGTTGTGGACGCAGGCGCCGCAGCCGGTGCAATCTTCCGGAGCGACCTGGATCGTATATTTCATCCCCTTGAATTCGGGGAGCTTGCAGTCGGTGGATTTGAAGGTCTTGGGGGCTCCCTTAAGCAGTTTGCCGTCATAGGCCTTCATGCGGATGGTGGCGTGCGGGCAGACAAACGAACAGATTCCGCACTGGATGCAGAGCTGCTCATCCCAGACCGGGATGTCGACGGCGATGTTGCGTTTCTCGTACTGCGATGTGGCGGTAGGGAAAGTACCGTCAGCCGGCATGAGGGATACGGGCAGGTCGTCGCCGAAGCCGGCGATGATCCGGCCGGTGACATCCTGGACGAATTTGGGTGCGGTCTTGGCTACGGCCGGTGGCATCATGAGTTTGCTGGTGGCCTTGGCCGGAACCTTGACTTCGTGAATGTTCTTCAAGGCTTCGTCCACGGCGGCGTTATTCATCGCGACGACCTTGTCTCCCGCTTTGCCGTAACTCTTCTTGATGGCGCCTTTGATCTCTTTGAGTGCCGTGGTCAGAGGGATGATGTTGGAGATCTTGAAGAAGGCGGTCTGCATGATGACGTTGATGCGGGCGCCCAGGCCAAGCTCTTCACCCAGTTTGATGGCGTTTATTACGTAAAATTTCAGTTTCTTGTCGATGATCTGCTGCTGAACTTCCTTGGGCATCTTGTCCCACACTTCGCCGTGCTCGAAGGGGGAGCAGAGCAGAAAAGTGCCGCCCGGCTTAACTTTGCTGACCATGTCGTACTTCTCCAGGAAGGAGAAGTTGTGGCAGGCGATGAAGTCGGCGTGGTCGATCAGGTAGGGGGCGTTGATCGCTTTTTTCCCGAAGCGCAGATGCGAGATGGTGATGGTGCCGGCTTTCTTGGAGTCGTAGACGAAGTAGGCCTGGGCAAAGTTCTTGGTGGTCTCGCCGATGATCTTGATGGTGTTCTTGTTGGCGCCGACGGTGCCGTCGGAGCCGAGACCGAAGAACATGGCTTCGTAGGTGCCGTCCATGGCGTTGCGGAAGGATGGCGTGTAGTCAAGGCTGCAATTGGTGACGTCCTCTTTGATGCCGACGACGAAGTGATTTTTCGGTTTGGCTTTTTTCAGGTTGTCGAGAACGGATTTGGCCATGGCCGGGGTGAATTCCTTGGAGCCCAGGCCGTAGCGGCCGCCGACGATGGTCGGATAGCCTTTGAAGCTGAATTTGCCGGCGGACATCGCCTCGCCGATGGCGGTGCGTACGTCCAGGTAGAGCGGCTCGCCCAGAGAACCGGGCTCTTTGGTGCGGTCCAGGACGGCGATGCTCTTGACGGTTTTGGGGAGCGCCTTGATGAATGCGTCCAGCGGGAAGGGACGGTAGAGGTGGACCTTGACGACGCCGACCTTTTCTCCCTTCTTGATCAGGGTGTTGACGGTTTCCTGAACGGTGTCGGCGGCGGAACCCATGACGACGACGATCCGTTCGGCATCTTTGGCGCCGGCGTAGTCGATCAGTTTGTATTTGCGGCCGGTAAGCTTGCCGAATTTGTCCATCTCTTCCTGGACGATTTTGATGCAGGGTTCGTAAAACTGGTTGACGGTTTCGCGACCCTGGAAGTAGACGTCAGGGTTCTGGGCGGTGCCGCGCATGACGGGACGATCAGGGGATAGTCCTCTCAGACGGTGGGCGTTGATCAGATCGTCGTTCATCATGTGGCGCATGTCGTCAAAAGTCAGCTCTTCGACTTTCTGGACTTCATGCGAGGTGCGGAAACCGTCGAAGAAGTGCAGGAACGGAATCCGGCTGCGCAGGGTGGCGGCCTGTGAGATCAGGGCGAAGTCCATGACCTCCTGTACGTTGTTGGAGCAGAACATGGCCCAGCCTGTTGAACGGCAGGACATGACGTCGGAATGATCGCCGAAGATATTCAGTGCGGCGGCGGAGATTGCACGGGCCGAAACATGAAAGACCGTTGAGGTCAGCTCGCCGGCAATCTTGTACATGTTCGGAATCATCAGCAGCAAACCCTGGCTGGCGGTAAACGTCGTGGTCAATGCGCCGGATTGCAGGGCGCCGTGTACGGTGCCGGCGGCTCCGCCTTCGGACTGCAGTTCGGCCACCAGCGGTATGGTGCCCCAGATGTTTTTCTCGCCGGCTGCGCTCTTGGCGTCTGAAATTTCTCCCATAACCGATGACGGCGTGATCGGGTAGATGGCGATGACCTCGTTGGTGGCGTGGGCCACGTGGGCGGCGGCGGTGTTGCCGTCGATGGTTACCATTCTTCTGCTCATACGTTCCTCCTCTGTTGGTGTATGTGAACTACGTGTCTACAATTCGTTTCTGCCCTGAAGCGCCCACTGTACCGTGGCGGCGTCGACAAACTCGATATCGCTTCCGAGCGGGATGCCGTGTGCCAGGCGACTGATCCTGACTCCGGCAGGTTTTAATACTTTGGTCAGATAGAGCGCCGTCGCTTCACCCTCTACGGTGAAATTTGTGGCTATCACCACTTCGTTGATCGTACCCGATTCGACACGATCCAGAAGCTCCTTGATTCTGAGATTGGCCGGCCCGACCCCCGACAGCGGCGAGATGGCTCCTTCCAGCACATGATAGACTCCCTGATAAGCGTTGCTCCGCTCGAGGGCCATCAGATCCTGCGAGTTTTCAACGACACATATTATGCCGGCATCGCGGTTGCCGGAGCAAATGGAACACGGGTCGCTCTCCGTAATGGCAAAGCAGATCGAACATGGGCGTACCCTGTCACGGACCTCACAGAGCGATTCCGATAACGCCGTCAGGTTTCGGGGCGATTTAAGAAGATGAAAAGCCAAGCGAAGCGCAGTTCGTTCTCCGATCCCCGGCAGCTTCTTCAGTTCTCCTACCAAACGCATCAATGAGGAAGATTTTGTTAGCATAAAATCCGGCACAAATAAAACATTTTTTTAGTATTATAGCGTGGTTAAAAAAGAAGCTCCCCCGCTCTGGGTGGGCCAAACTTTGACCGAAAACCATGGAGGAGCATTAATATCAGGAATCTGTGGCCGAACCGATACAGCAGATGATGTCACTAGTATACACCTGTTACTATTAGCCGAACTAAAACATTTAGTCAAATTAAAAAGACAATTGCTGCAGACTAAAGCCACTAATGCCCCAACCATCTGAAACAACTAGAAAAGTCCCGGTATGCTCATGCCGCCGGTGATTTTGGACATTTCATCCCCCATCTCGGCATGGACCTTCTTCAGCGCCTCATTCGCGGCTGTGATTACAAGATCTTGCAGCATTTCAACGTCATTCGGATCTACCGCTTCTTTTTTTATTTCCAGTGAAATTATTTCATTTTTGCCGTTGACCGTAATTGTTACGGCTCCGCCGCCGGATGTCGCCATGGCAGTTTTCAGGCTGGCCTCTTCCTGCAGCCTGGCCATTTTCTGCTGAATCATCTGAGCCTGCTTCATGATATTCGCTAATCCCTTTGACATCTTACTCTCCTCTTGTTTTCAAAGTAACGTCAGGAATCGCTAGAATTCCCGCACATCTGTAATGCTGCAGCCAAACACCCGCTCCGCCTCCTTGACAACCGGATGGCTTTCAACCTCCTGCTTCAACTCTTCCAGGTGCTGTTCGGCGTCATTCTTTTTTTTTTCAGCCAATGACAATGGCGCGTCGGCGAAGCCGGTTTCAATCGGCTTTACCCTGATGACGGTTTCCACACCTGCAAAGGTGCAGGCCAGAGACCGTACGTCAGCGACAAATTCGGCATCCTGGGCAGCGGTCAGATAGTAGCTGCCGGCGGGAAAGCCGATTTCAATCAGTCCTGTCTCCTGTTTGAGAGGGCTGCCATGTTCAAGCACCGATCCAAGCTGGCGATCCTTCTCGTTGACAAAAGACACAAAACGAGCCCACTCACCCTGTCCCCCGCCAGTTACCGGGGGCGAAGCGGCTGGTGCTGCTGGTTGCGCCGGACGGGAGGGAGTCGCGACGTGCGGCTCTGCATACTGCGGCGTCGGTGCGGAGACGGGTCTCGCGGCTTCCCATGGGAGTGACGGTGTATGGACCGCAGCCGTTTCCAGTGATTTGATCTTTTCAATCAGTTCCTGTATCGGCACCAGAGGAGCCAGGAGCGCGGCCTTTAGCAGCGCCATTTCCACGATCAGGCGCGGAAAGCTGGCGTACGCCAATTCAGACTCGGCCTTGATAAACAGCGTCAAGCGGCGTTGGATATCAAGTGCCGTGACGTGAAGCGACTGTTTCTGCAGTTCATCAAGTTCCGCCGCGGTTATATCAAGAATTTCTTCGGGTTTTTTTACCGAGTGGATCACCAGCAGATTGCGGAAATGTTCGATCAGCTCCTGGCAAAACTGGCGCATGTTATATCCGACCAGATCTACCTGCTTGATTCCCGCCAGCACACCCTGGGTATCACCGCCGAAGATCGCCGCCGAAATTTCCGAAAGCAGGCGCCGGTCGATAGTTCCGAGCAGGGCGCCGACATCATCATCGCTGACGCTGTTGCCGCAGTATGCCAGCACCTGATCGAAGGCGGTCAGGGAATCGCGCATGCTGCCGTCCCCTTTGCGGGCAATCAGCGCCAGCGAGAGATCGGAGATGGTTACCGACTCTTTTTCGGCGATTTCACGCAGCCGGGAAATAATTTTGGGGAGCGTAACCCGTTTGAAGTCGAAGCGCTGGCAGCGTGACAGGATCGTTACCGGAAGCTTGTGTGGTTCGGTCGTGGCAAAGATGAATTTTACATGCTCCGGCGGTTCTTCGAGCGTCTTCAGTAACGCATTGAAGGCGTTGGTGGAGAGCATGTGGACTTCGTCGATGATGATGATGCGGTAACGGCTATGGGAAGGAAGGTACTTGATGTTGTCGCGCAGGTCGCGGACGTCGTCCACGCCGTTATTGGAAGCGCCGTCAATCTCGAAGACATCCGTTGAGGTGCCTTTGGTGATCTCGATGCATTGCGGGCAGACGTTGCAGGGCTCGTGGGTGACGCCTACTTCGCAGTTGAGCGTCTTGGCCATGATTCGCGCGGTGCTGGTTTTCCCGACACCGCGGGCGCCGGTAAACAGAAAGGCATGGGCGACCCGCCCTGAATCTATGGCATTTTGCAGCGTACGGCTGACATGCTCCTGGCCGGCAAGTTCGGAAAAGGTTTGGGGACGGTATTTCCTTGCCAGGACTTCATAGTGCGTGCCGTTGGACAAGAGATCTAACCTCGCTGGGTGTCTGACTCTCCACGTGGTGGAACGGGGAGCAGCATTGGGTTCAGGGGGATGCGGCAGGAAAAGAGTTTGCAGACGCAGATGATAGCCGGGTTTACCCGCGGCACACAGCAGGAGCCGCTGCCGTTGCTTCCTTCCGGACCTGGCGGAGTTCACGGCGTGCCGTTGCGCGAGGCCCGGCTATCATATCCGCCTGCAAACAGACAACATGTACGACGTCAGATTTGAGATGATAACAAGGCGGAAGAGAAAGCGAAGGAGACATAGTAATTACTATGTTGAGGAGCTTTCGAAGAGCCAACGCAGTTAGCGCTCAAAGGTGGCATCGTGAATAAATTAATGGCGGAGAGAGAGGGATTCGAACCCTCGGTACGCTATTAACGTACACACGCTTTCCAGGCGTGCTCCTTCAACCGCTCGGACATCTCTCCACAAAAGTGAACGGTATGTATAATATATCAAAAACAATTTGTCCAGCATTTCATATTATGCTTTGAAATGAGTCCATGAAATTGTACAGTCCGCCAGGGGGTGCCTGAATATGAAAATCGCGGTAATCACCGCCATGCCCGAGGAATATCGGGCCGTGGCGGACTGTCTCGGCGCGGCAGCGGCGGCGCGGGTCGGAACGCTCCGGGCCGGACGTTTCACGCTGGCCGGGCATGAAATACTGCTGGTGGAATCCGGGATGGGCTTTCATAATGCGGCAAAAGCGGCAGAGTTGCTGGTCCGCGAATATTGTCCGGATCTGCTGGTCTCGGCCGGGTTTTGCGGCGGCATCGCTCCGCAATTACTGGCCGGGGATATTGTCGTGGCGAAGGGAATTGTTATTGCCAATGAGGATGGCTTCGAGGAGGTTCCGGTAGCTCTCGCGGCGATCGGCCGGAACTTCGCCGCGCTTCAGGCGGCTGAGGGAAAACCGGTCGTCAGGGGGACCTTTGTCAGTACATCGGTCATCACGTCAAAAAGGCGTCTGGCCGGGATGCTGCCGGACTCTTGCCCGAACCCGGTAGTGGAGATGGAGAGCGGCGCGGTCGCCATCGTCGCCGCGAAAAACAATATCCCGCTGCTGGCAATCCGCGCCGTCAGTGATTGTGCTGATGAAGAACTCGGTTTTTCACTGGATGAATTCTGCGATCCGGATATGCGCCGGATCCGCATCCACAAGGTACTGCTGACGGTTCTGCGCAAGCCCCGCATCATACCGCAACTCGTACGACTCTCCCGCAGCAGCAGCAGGGCGGCAGAGAGCCTGACGGCCGCACTATCCAGTCTGTTTCCCTCCCTTTAAAACGCTTCCCGCCGGTGACCAGGGGTAATCCCGCAGATGGTCGCCCAATTGCTCCTTCGAAAACCGGTTGACCCGTTTCAGCGCCAGAACAACTACCAGTACAATCGGAATTACATACATCTGAATTCCGCAGAGTGCCATGAAACATTCACCAATGGCGAGAGTCATCGAGATGTTGAAAACCAGCACCGACAGATACAAAAAAGGACCCATCAGCGAATGGAACGGAACAGCGACGAGGCCCGATGAAGCCTCGCCCTGACGCCGGGAGTCGATCAGCTGGAACGCGCCAATCAGGCAGAGGCTGGTCAGCAGCCAGCCGCCATAGTTGGAAAGCGGCACACCAAAATGAATCCCCTTTTCGCGGTAGCCGTAAATCTGCCCCAGAAACCAGCGCTTTCCCTGGAGCGCGACCGGGTCGATAACGATATCGAGGCAGGTCTGCAGGAAGGCCCCCAGAAGCAGCGCCGCAAATGAGCGCCGGATGGAACGGGTTTCCAGGGTAACCAGATTCCAGCGCCACGCTTTGAGCGGCGAGAGGATGAACAGCGCGGTTGCGTAGCTGCAGTAGGCGAGAAACACGTAGGAGAGCGAGTCGAAGAACGGCACCCCCGCCACCCATAATTCGCGGCTGCTGGTAGTGTCGATGTAATAGTACCAGCCGTACGGAAAACCGGTGTTGATGGAGAGCCACTCCGAGCCGAAGGCGATAAGATAGCCGGTCAGCGTGAAGGTCAGGCTCCGTTTCCATCCGACATGGGACACACAAACCAGCAGAAATGCCCCGAAAAAAGCGAACACGTACGGGCGGAGGGCAACGGTGCCGATGGCGATATCAAGAAAGTGGGGCATACTGTTCCGTCCCTGGACACCCAAAAGGGTCAGTTTTGAAAATATTGTCCAGGCGGAAGCCCGGCTGATTCCGGCACTATAGCCAAAACTTCAGAATAGCACAAGACCGCAGCGGTCCGGGCGCTTCCTTTGATGCCGCTATCGGACATATAAATTACCGTTCGGTGCAGTCGGTCGTTGCCGGAATGGCTGAAAAAAGGTATTCTACGGCTATGACTGCTCACCATCACATTCTCGCCCGTCGCTGCTGGATCTTCGATCTGGATGGGACGCTGACGGTTCCGGTTCACGATTTTCCTGCCATCAGGACTGCACTCGGCATGACGAAGAGCGACTCCGACATCCTCAAGTTCCTGTCTTCCCTGCCGTCGGCCGAGGCAGCGGCACGGCACGCCAGGTTGATCGAGATCGAGTATGAACTGGCAGACAGGACAGCTGTCGCAACCGGCGCCAAGCGGCTGCTCGACCTGCTGCTCCGGCGCAACGCCCGTGTCGGCATCCTCACCTGCAACACGCGGGAGATCGCCCTCCATACCCTCGGTCTGATCGGTCTCCAGGGGTATTTCACCGCCGCCGACATTCTCGGCAGGGACGAGGCCGAGCCCAAGCCCCATCCGGAGGGAATCGGGATGCTTCTCACCGCCTGGGGGAACCTGCCGGACGAGGCGGTGATGGTGGGGGACTACCTGTTCGACCTGCAGGTGGGGCGCGCCGCCGGTACCGCCACCATCCATGTGGACCGCAGCTGCACCTTCCTCTGGCCGGAACTGGCCGATATTGCGGTGGCAACTTTGGAGGAGCTGGCTGAGGCGATGACAGACGTTTGAGTTTAATTTAGCAAGTGACATGAGGAGGATGGCCACACGCCTCCTGGCCTCATTAACGCAATTTCAAGCCGCGGGTATGAAATGAGACATCTTTATGTAACCATGTGCGCCTTCCTGATGCTTGCGTCCCCGGTATCTGCTCTCGATCATAGTTTCGCCACTCATGTCCTGGCGGAGATCAATCTGGCCCGTACCGACCCGCGTGCTTATGCCGGCTTTATCCGCGAGTTTCGCCGTCGGTTCCGGGGGAAAAACTACGTGCTGCCGGGCAGCACAACCCGCATACAGACCAGCGAGGGGGTAAGTGCCGTTGATGAGGCGATCAGATTCCTCTCCCGTTCGAAACCGCTGTCTCCTCTCACCTGGTCGGAGGGGCTTGCGGCGGCTGCGGCAGAACTCACAGAGGAACAGGGGGATTCCGGCGCCACCGGTCATACCGGCAAACAGAGCCACGGGGTGCGGGAGAGGATCGAGAGGCATGGGAAATGGGAGAGGCGGATCGGCGAAAACATCGGTTATGGCCCCGAAGAGCCCCGCAACATGGTCATGCAGCTGATTATAGACGACGGGGTGCCGGACCGGGGGCACCGCAAGAACACCTTCAGTACGGGCTATACCACCGCCGGGGTCGCCTGTGGACCTCATCCGCGCTTCGGGAGCATGTGCATTGTCGATTTCGCTGGCGGCTTCAGGGATGGGGATGGCAGATAATATCAGGCCCGCACATTGGGCATGATGTGCGAAAGGCGGCCAAGCGGCCGCCTTTCGCTGTTTATCGGGAAAAATCTGTCAGTCGCGGGGAATCGCCAGCATCCGGTCCAGCGCCCCCTTGGCCTTGAGGCGGATATCTTCAGGTACGGTGACTACCGGCGTCAGGGTCTGGAGTGAAAGCAGTACATCCTCCAGCGAGGTAAGCTTCATGTTGGGACAGAAGAGGGCCGGTGAGGCCAGGATAAACTCCTTGCCCGGGTTATCGAGCCGCAGCTTGTAGAGAATACCGGCCTCGGTGCCGACGATGAATTTCGCGGCCGGGCTGGTGCGGCAGTAGTCATACATGCCGCTGGTGGAGCAGACATGGTCGGCCAGGGCCGAGACCTCCGGGGCGCTTTCAGGGTGACAGATGAAGAGCGCATCGGGATGCTCGGCTTTTTTCTGCAATACCGCCGCCACAGTCATCCGCTCGTGGGTCGGGCAGAATCCCTCCCAGAAGATGAACTTCTTCTCCGGCACGAACCGGGCGATCCAGCGCCCCAGGTTGCGGTCCGGCACAAAGATCAGTTCCTCCTCGCGGAGCGACCGTACGACCTTGAGCGCATTGGCCGAAGTGCAGCAGATGTCGGAATGAGCCTTGACCTCCGCCGACGAGTTGACGTAGGTAACGACCGGTACGCCGGGATGTTGGCGCCTCAGCGCCTCCAGTTCCGCTGCCGTGACCATGTCGGCCATCGGGCAGCCGGCATCGGGGCGGGGGAGCAGCACCTTCTTGCGGGGGGAGAGGATCGCGGCCGATTCGGCCATGAAGTGAACCCCGCAGAAAACGATGACATCGGCAGATGTGCTGGAGGCCCCGATCGACAAGGCAAGAGAATCGCCGGTGATATCGGCGATCTCCTGTACTTCATCACGCATGTAGTTGTGGGCCAAAAGCACGGCATTGCGCTCTTTGAGGAGGTTTCGTATCTGTTGTTTAACTGCGTCGCTCATGCTGTCAGCTCCTGCATAAAATCGAGTGGGGACAAGGTGTCTGCACCTTTCGTGTGGCCGCTACAGTACCTGAAACTCCGTAAAAACACAAGACGTGGCGCACAGGTTTCCGTGGGTGTTGTTGCCGCAAAACATTACGTTGATCAGGTCACGCTTGACCCGCAAGCCTTGCATCTGCGTGCCTCGACCGGGATTGATTCAAGGCATTCGGGGCAGCTTCTGGAAGGAGGTCCGGGCGGCGGCGGTTTGATCAGAGCCTTGGTCACCCAAAAGACTACAAAGGCAATAAAAACGAAATCGATTAGCGTACCTATCAGGTGGCCGTATGCTATAGCGCTGTCAGTTACCTTGCCTTTAGCATCGGTGACGGTCCTCAACACGAACTTTGCCTCGCGCCAGTCCCCCGACGGGAGAACAAGGCCAATAACCGGCATGAGGAGGTCGTCGACAATCCCGGAAACGACCTTGCCGGTTGCGGCGCCAATAACGACACCTACTGCCAGGGCCAATGCGTTGGACTTGGTGAGAAAAGCCTTGAAATCCTGCAACATAAGCAAGCCTCCTTAGTTTAATTGGCTTTCTTTCAGCGATAACAGTGCCAAGCCGCCATGTTGAAAGCGTAATTCAACAATACCGAAAGTCAAGCAGACCGGGTGTGCTGCCGATACAGCTCAATTGCACGCCTTACAACTCTGGTGGAGGACGCACAAATATTATGTGTTGTGGTCAGAAGGTTTGTACCGGCAAAGTCCCGTCCGGTCGGCGGGGTACTGTTGTGTGCGTCTTTCCCCTTGACAAAAACCCTCCGAAGCGCTAGATAAAAGGCTCTTCGGGATGTAGCGCAGCCTGGTAGCGCACCTGCTTCGGGAGCAGGGGGTCGCAAGTTCAATTCTTGTCATCCCGACCAGCAAATTCAAAGGGGTTACGGCTTATGCCGTAGCTCCTTTTTGTTATCCGGTTTTTTGATGCAGGGGAAAAATGAATGGCCATCCTTGGCTGATGGGTATTGTCTTGTGAAGAAGCGGGGCGCCCGCTGCTGCTGTTGAAAGAGGGAAGGTAGGGGGGGCGACCAGAGTGTAAAACTCAGTAGCTAACAGTGATTGCAAATTCAAAGTATACTCGCAATAAATAATTTAAAACAGACTGTTACTTCTCTTTCCGGGTGTTATAATGAACTTAGCTGGAAAGAAGCATAAATCTTTCAGAAGGAGGGCTTACTATTTATGAATGAGACTCCGCCAGGCCGTGACCTGAAATAGGATGCAAGAATGATTCGATTGAATCAAATCAATCGGATAAAAACCTAAAAGGTAAATAGACAGTAAATGAAAGAGAAGCCCGCCGAATGATTTTGGCGGGCTTTTTATGTGTACGGCTTCGATGATTCAAATCCGGCGGTAGGTTGAAATGTTATGTTGCCGAATTGCAATGCGCTTAACGAGGTCTATACTTCCCCCTAACTACAACCAATGTGGAGGATATCATGATTTTGTATGTTATGCGGCACGCCGAAGCGGTAGAGGGAAGTGACATGCTGCGGGATGAGTGGCGCTATCTGACTGAAAAAGGGAGGGTTGATGCTGATAAAACCAGCTCATCGATTGCCAGATACGGCCCTAAGCCCCGGCTTACCATTACCAGTCCTCTGACCCGCGCGGTGCAAACGGCCGAGATCGCGGCTGAAAAGGCCTGCCGCAAAAACAAGGTCATCGCAAGCGAGCTTCTCCTGCCGGGGGCTGGGATCGGTGAACTGGTTGCACACCTGAAACGGTGCAGGGATGCCAAGCGCGTCATGGTGGTCGGTCACGAGCCTCAGCTTGGCTTGCTGGTCGCGATGCTGCTTGGTCGCGAAGATGGTGCGATCCCGCTGAAAAAAGGGGCGTGTGTGGCTTTGAAGCTTGATACAGGTACGGATGACAAACCGGCCGGTTTTCTCTGGTACCTGCTTCCCGGCAGGAAAAGGACCACGTCCCTCAAAAAAGCGTTTCCTCAATAAGAGCTCTACAGAAGCCGCAGCCGCGAATTGCCGGAAGCATCGGATGCCTGTTGAGATGAGGTTCCAGGACTAAAAAATCTCATGAAACCATCAAAAATCGTGTTGCAGTCTACGCGGAGAGAAGCGTACCGCGATGATCCTGATGCAGGCCAGCGATAGAACCAGGGCAATGACCATGGCAACCCCCCGCCAATCCATGTCCCGGTACCAGAAGGCCATGACTTCGGTCAGAACGGTTACAATCACGGTATCGATTATGTAGGTCACCTTCACCCTTCCCTCGGTGAAATATGCCAGAGCGGTCCTCAAGACTTCAACCACCGCAAGCACGGTGAGCATATCCACAAGTAGCGATTTGAACGCGGCATGAAAATCGCCGCTCAGAACCAGGCGCAGGTCGTAAAAGGTGCAGCCGATACCGGCCAGGATCGCCAACATGATCACCATAATCAGAAGCGAGAGCAGGACTCGCGCCGAACTCTCGAAAAATCGGGTGATCTTCAGGTCTATGGTTTCTTCTCTCCACATCTGCCGTCTCCTTATCCCTGGCACAACCCCGCTGCTATCGTGCTGCTAATGACCACTCCATTCATGTCCGGCAGGTCCATCGGCCGGTGACAGGCGCCGCATCGGGTTCCATCCTGCAGTTTCGCCCAGAGCACCAGATTTTCCGAGTCGCACCAGTCACAACACCAAAAGTAATAGTCATCATTTAATCTGATTTTCATCTCGTTTTCCTCCGTTTATTTTCCCCAAGTATATACGTTCAGTATTACAATCGCGTGGAGATCGGATAAATTCTTTGTGAATTTATGGAGTATCGGTTGTCAGTGAATGCCTTTTCTACAAGATCTTTATACGTCTGCAACATGGTTGTAACAATTGTATGGTACAAATGATCGAGAACGTTTGACTGATTGGCAGACCAAGAGCGGGAGCATGGCATGAAGAGAGTGCTGATTATCGAGGACGAGAAAGATCTTGCGGAACTTCTGGCTTTCAACCTTGAGAAGGAAGGGTATGCCGCCACCTGCGTTCATGACGGGAAGCTTGGGCTGGAGAAGGCCGACACGGATCTTCCCGATCTGGTCCTGCTGGACCTGATGCTGCCGGGACTGTTGGGAAACGAGGTCTGCAAGGCACTCAGGAAGGATCAGCGTACCGCTCATATCCCGATCATCATGATAACGGCAAAAGGTGACGAAATCGACCGGGTGGTCGGTTTCGAGGTCGGCGCCGACGACTATATCGTAAAACCGTTTTCGATGCGCGAGGTGGTTTTGCGGGTCAAGGCCGTCATGAGGCGCGCCGAGCATGAAGTTCAACAGCCGAAACCTGATCTTCTTGCAATTGGCGACATCATCATCGATAAGCAGCGTCACACGGTAAAGAGCGCCGATGTTGAGATCGATCTGACCAGTACGGAGTTCAAGCTGCTGCTATACCTGGTGGAAAAAAAAGGGTATGTACAGAGCCGCGAGCAGCTGCTGCAGAGGGTCTGGGGCTACAACAATACTGCGGACACCAGAACCGTCGATACGCATGTGACACGCCTGCGCGGCAAGCTGGGCGTACCCGGCGACATCATCAAGACCGTACGCGGATTCGGCTACAAGATCGAGGAGTAAACAATGGGATTCAGAGCCAAGCTGGTGCTCTCCTACATCGTGCTGATCGCGTTGATCACCGGAAGTTATTACCTCTATTTCGATCATTCTCTGCAACAGGAGATGATCGCGGAGAGCCGGGCCAACCTGGCCAGCCAGACACAGCTGGCACGCCTGTTGGTGATGAACGATAAACGGGTTACAGCGCCCCAGCAGCTTGCCGGATCGATCGGAACCGTTATCAAGGCCAGGGTTACATTGATCGCATTAAACGGCACGGTTATCGGCGATTCGGATGTTGGGCCGTCTCGTTTGGCCCAGTTGGAAAACCATCTGCACCGTCCCGAAGTGCAGGAGGCGCTCAAGAGCGGCAGCGGCAGTTCGGTGCGCTATTCGGACACCTTGCGGACCTCGATGCTCTACTCGGCCGCGACGTACGGAAGCGGTGCGACAGGCGGCATTATTCGCCTTGCGATGCCACTGGAATACCTGGTTGCCGCCAGGAACACCCTGCATGGTGTCGTTGGCGGGGCGGCGGTGGTTACCATACTGATAGCGCTGCTGTTCAGCTATATCCTCTCCAATCTGACCTCCAGGCCTCTGCGCGACATGGCCGATGCCGCCGCACGTATCGGCTATGGGGGGAGTAAAGCCAAAATACCGGTACTCTCCAAAGATGAAATAGGTACGCTGGCCACGGTGCTGAATGACATGTCGGAGAGGATCGAAGATCAGGTGCAGCGCCTTTCAACCGAAAAACAGCGTCTCGACACTATCCTGCGCAGCATGGGTGAAGGGGTCATGGTGACGGCTCCCGATGGTGTCATAACCCTGGTAAATCCCGCCTACCGCACGCTCTTTTCAATTACCGGAGAAGTGGAAGGCAAAAAACTGGTGGAAATCTCTCGCCACCCCGACCTGCTGGCGGCTTATAACGAGCTCGGCAAGCCGGGTGTGAATGACCTGGTGCGGGAAATTGCCATCCAGCCGAACGACATTACCCTCTTAACCCATTGGGTTCCGCTCAATGTCGATGGTGTCAGGCAGGGGATCGTCGCGGTTTTTCATGACATCAGCGATCTGAAGAAGGCAGAAAACGTGCGGCGGGATTTTGTCGCCAACGTTTCCCATGAGCTGCGGACACCGGTGACGATCATCAAGGGATACGCCGAGACCCTGCTGGACGGCACCATGGAGTCGGACCCGGCCCGTGCGGTCCGTTTCGTCGAAATCATCGCCAGCCACTCGGACCGGCTGACCAGCCTGGTCAACGATATCCTCACGCTGTCGAGTCTCGAAACAAAGGAGGCGCTCATCGAGCTGAATCCGCTCGATGTTTCGGGAACTATTGCCAAGGCGTGCATGCTGCTGCGGGAGCGGGCGGTGCAAAAAAACATCGCGATAATCAATGAAACCACCGGCGGCGCGCTGCCGCGTGTCATGGCCGATCAGGGGCGTCTCGAACAGGTAGTGGTCAACCTGCTGGAGAACGCCATCAAATACACTCCCGATGGCGGTACGGTCCGCCTGTTTACCGAGGATGGCGGTGAATATGTCAAAGTATCGGTTGCGGATACCGGCATCGGTATCCCCTTCAAGGATCTGCCGCGAATCTTTGAGCGTTTTTACCGGGTGGATGAGGCGAGAACCCGCGAGCAGGGTGGAACCGGACTCGGGCTGGCCATTGTAAAACATATCGTGCAGCTGCATGGCGGCGCTGTCGCCGTAACAAGCGAGCCGGGCAAGGGATCGATCTTCTCGTTCACGCTGAAAAAGGCGTAACATTTAACCCACCTTTTTCCTCCCTGTAACAGCGCTGTAACAAAGATCTGCTATAGTTACTGCAGATTCGTTACAAACCCAACAGGAGGAAATATTACATGTTCAAAAAGTCAATCCTGACCGCGCTGCTCGTTACGGTCACCGCTCTGGCGGCCCACGCCGCTCCAACCAAAATCGATGCCAAAATTGCCAAGTACAAACCGGCTTCCGGTGTGGCCGGCAACCTGGGCAGCATCGGCTCCGACACCCTCAACAACCTGATGACCTACTGGGCCGAAGGGTTCAAGAAAAAGTACCCCAACGTCAACATCCAGATCGAAGGGAAGGGTTCCAGCACGGCGCCTCCGGCGTTAATCGCCGGAACCTCACAGCTGGGACCGATGTCCCGCGAGATGAAGCCGACCGAGATCGAACAGTTTGAAAAGAAGTACGGCTACAAGCCGACCAAGATCGGCGTGGCTCTCGATTCGCTGGCGGTGTACGTCAACAAGGACAACCCGATCAAGAGCCTGTCGCTTGACGAAGTTGACGCCATCTTTTCAAAAACCCGCAAGCGCGGCGTCGCCGAGATCACCACCTGGGGACAATTGGGCGTAACCGGCAAGCTGGCCGCCATGCCGATCAGCCTCTACGGTCGTAACTCGGCTTCCGGCACCTACGGCTATTTCAAAGAGCATACACTGAAGGGTGGCGACTATAAAAACAGCGTCAAGGAACAGCCCGGTTCCGCTTCGGTGGTGGAAGGCGTCGCCCATGATATCGCCGGCATCGGCTATTCCGGCATCGGCTATGCCACCTCCGGTGTTCGCGCCCTGCCGCTTTCCGACAAGAAGGGTGGCGCTGTCGAGGCCGCCAACTACCAGAACGTTCTTTCCGGAAAGTATCCGCTGGCCAGAATGCTCTACATCTACGTCGCCAAAAAGCCGGGTCAGCCGTTGCCCAAGGTCGTGGAAGAGTTCCTGAAATTCGCCCTCTCCAAGGAAGGGCAGGAGATCGTCGTGAAGGACGGCTACGATCCGCTGACCGCCAAGATGGTAGAAACCCAGTTGAAGGCACTGAAGTAAAAACCTTACCACCCCTAACCCCTCCTGAAACAGGAGGGGGGCTTTTAGCTCCCCCTCCTTCCTTATAAGGAGGGGGTTGGGGGGTGGTCGGAATGACTATCCATGAAGAAATTATTTATCGATAAATCCCGGCGCAACGACCGTCTTGCCGAACTGCTGATTCGCAGTGGCGGGCTTCTGGTCATAGTTTCGGTTATCTGGATTCTGGTAATGATTTCCAGGGTCGCCCTGCCGCTCTTCTACCCCTCATCCGCCACGGTTGCCGCTATGGTGAAGGTGCCTGCCGTCATCCCGGCCAGTGCGATTGTTGCGGTCGGAGTGGAGGATGAACAGCAGGGAGCGTTCATTCTTGATAAAACCGGGACCTTTCATTTTTTGAAGAGTGCCGATGGTTCCATATCCGCCAGCATCAAGGCGCCAGTTATCCCGGCAGGAGCCGCGGTAAACCTTGTTTCCGCCGAATATGCCGGCAAATCGTCCTATAACCTGCTCTGGAACAGCGGCGCGATCACGGCGGTAACGGTTGCGCTTGCTTCCGCCAAAAATTCCGATGGCACGGTTTCTCTTACCCAGGATGTCACGCCACGGGATGATTTAAACTTTGCCGCCTCCGCAGGTGTTGTGCAGTCATTTGCCCGCCTGGTTGAAGAGAAGGGGGCGGTGCGGATCGACCGTTTGGTTGGGGACCGCGTGCGGGTAACCCAACAACTGGTGGAAAAAGATCTGCTCGGCAATGAAAAAAGAAGCAGTGTCAGCGCCGAGAGCAGCGAACCGCTTCCGGGGCGGTTGTCTGCCATGGCCGTCGATTCGAAGGGGCATTTTCTCTATGCCGGTACCGACAACGGCATGCTGCTGCGCTGGGATGTGTCGGAACCGGGGCAGCTGCGCCTGCTTGATTCTGTCCAGGCTTCGGAAAACCGCCGGGCTATTACCGCTGTCTCTCTCGTCCTTGGCGATGTGTCGGTTGCCGTCGGTGACGCCGCTGGTGAAATCTCAACATGGTTCCCGGTTACGGCTCCGGGGAGCAGCGGGGACAAGCGCCTGTCACGCATTCATATCCTGCGCCCCAACGACGGCAAGGTCACTGCCATCATCCCCTCGCCGCGTGACAAGACCATTTTCTCGCTGGCCGGCCCGGAAATACATGCCGATCATATGACCTCGGAACGCAACCTGCTGACTCTCAAGAGCGCGGCTCCAATCACTTTGGCGGCACTGTCACCCAAGGGGAACACGCTCTGTGCCCTTGATGGTTCCCGGACGCTGACACTCTGGAAATTGCGCATTCCGCACCCGGAAATCTCATTCGGCACCCTGTTCGGCAAGGTCTGGTATGAAGGGTATGAAAAACCCGAATATGCCTGGCAGTCCTCGTCGGCAAACGATGATTATGAACCCAAGATGAGTCTTGTGCCGCTGGTATTCGGCACCATCAAGGCGACGCTCTTTGCGATGCTGTTTGCCGTGCCGCTGGCGCTGTTGGCCGCGCTCTATACAAGCCAGTTCATGTCGCCGAAGCTGAAAGGGCGCGTCAAGCCCGTAGTCGAGATCATGGCCGCCATTCCGTCGGTGGTGATCGGGTTCCTGGCCGGACTCTGGCTGGCCCCGTTGATCGACAAGAGCGTCCTGACCATATTCTTGAGCATCGTTATCGTGCCGCTCATGCTGCTGGTCACCATCTTCTTCTGGAAACGGATCAGGATCGCGTCCCTGCTGCAGAGAGCCACGCGCGGCCATGAATTTATCGCCATGATTCCGGTGGTGATCCTGGGCATCTACCTGGCCTTTCTTTTGAACGGAGTTGCCGAGGCACAGCTGTTCGCCGGGGACTTCAAACAGTGGCTGTTCAGTACGCTGGGGGTGCGCTACGACCAGCGCAACAGCATCATCATCGCCATCGCGCTCGGCTTTGCCGTGATCCCGATCATCTTTACCATTGCCGAAGATGCCATCTCCAACGTGCCGCGCAACCTGACCGCCGCCTCGCTGGCCCTGGGCGCCAGCCGCTGGCAGACCGCCTGGCGGGTGGTGCTCCCCTCGGCGCTGCCGGGAGTGTTTTCGGCGGTCATGATCGGCTTCGGCCGCGCGATCGGCGAGACGATGATCGTGCTGATGGCCACCGGCAACACCCCGATCATGAGCTGGAGCCTGTTCAACGGGCTGCGTTCGCTGTCGGCCAACATCGCGGTCGAGATACCGGAAGCGCCCTTCAACAGTTCACTCTACCGGGTGCTCTTCCTCTCGGCGGTGCTGCTGTTCATCTTCACCTTCATCATCAACACCGTGGCCGAGGCGCTACGCCAGCGGTTCCGTAAAAAATACGGAAGGTACTAAATAAGACAAAATCAAAGGAATGGAACGCGGATCAAATCCGATTTAAGCGGATTTACACGGATTAACCAAAACATAAACAGATATTTTTATCTGCGTAAATCCGCTCAATCTGCGTCATCTGCGTTCTATTGCAGTCCAGGTTTGCTCACGTTTTTTGAATTACTCATCTTAGAGGATCATAAATGAAACCGTTCTGGAAAACAGGCGAGCCATACGTGCTGGCCACCGGTGCCGCGTTGGCAATCATACTGGTCATGAGTCTTGCGCTGGTCGGCGTGGTCATGTCAAACGGCCTAGGGTATTTCTGGCCGCAAGAACTCGTCAGGTTCGAATTGAAAGACGGTTCTTTTGCTCTCGGACAGGTCACGCAGCAGGAAAAAAACCCGATCAACGGTGCTCGCCGCTTCCAGCTGAAAGTCGGCAACCGTGATATTTTAGGTCAGGATTTCCGCTGGATCGACGATAAAGATATCGCGAAGCGTACTCAGCCTGCCGATGCGGTGCTGCTGGAGCGCCGGGAACATGGCGACTTTTTCGGTTTTTTGAAGGGGGGTGCGGCGGAAGGGCTTGTCCTGACCCCGGCACCGCCCTATGAGACGCTGCAACAGGCGCTGCAGCTGGTATCCGGCAAGCTGGACGACACCGGCAAAATCAAGCGGCAGATGTCGAACCTGAACAACAGCGCCGAGCGTCTCAGGTTGAAACTGCTGAAGCTCGAATATGCGGGCAAAGAAAAGAATGCCGCCGAAATTGTTGAACTGACTGCGACCCGTGAAAAAATTCTGGCCGAATTCACCCGGCTGAACGAGCAGGCGACCGCGACGCTGGCTGACATCGGCCGGATCCGCGCCCGGTTCAGCGATGCCGCCGGAACCGACAAGGAGATCGCGCTGGTGGATATCGTTGCCCTGCAGCGTCCCAACAGCATGTCGCTTTTCGCCAAGTGCGGGGCCTATCTTGAACGGGTCCGCGAACTGTTGCTGGACGACCCGCGCGAATCCAATACCGAGGGAGGGCTCTTTCCGGCCATCTTCGGCACGGTCATGATGGTGCTGCTGATGAGTGTATTCTCGCTCCCGTTCGGCGTGATCGCCGCCATCTACCTGCGCGAATACGCCAGGGACGGCTTGATGACCCGTATGGTTCGCATCGCCGTCAACAACCTGGCCGGCGTTCCCTCAATCGTCTATGGCGTCTTCGGTCTCGGCTTCTTCGTCTACGGCATCGGCGGCAGTATCGACAGCCTGTTCTTTCCGGAGCGGCTCCCTACCCCGACCTTCGGTACCGGCGGCATCCTCTGGTCGAGTCTGACCCTCGCGCTCCTGACCGTGCCGGTGGTGATCGTCGCCACCGAGGAGTCGCTCGCCTCGATCCCGAAAGGAATCCGCGAAGGGTCGCTGGCGCTGGGCGCTACCAAATTTCAAACCCTGACCAGGATTCTGCTGCCGATGGCCACCCCTGGCATCATGACCGGCCTGATCCTCTCGATGGCGCGTGCGGCCGGTGAAGTGGCCCCGCTGATGATTGTCGGAGTGGTCAAGCTGGCGCCTACGCTCCCCTTCGACACGAATTTCCCGTTCTTCCATATGGACCGGAAATTCATGCACCTGGGCTTCCATATCTATGATGTCGGTTTTCAGTCCCCCAACGTGGAGGCGGCCAAACCGATGGTCTATGTTACCACGATGCTGCTTCTGGCAATCGTCATCATCGCCAGCAGCACCGCCATTTACCTGCGCAACCGGATGCGCGGCAAATACACGACTTCGACGTTTTAGCGTAATAAGGAATGACTATGGCTCAAAACCAGGCACAAACCAAGGAACACGCAGCTATTCTCTCGGTCTCGAATCTGAACCTCCACTATGGCGAGGCCCATGCTTTGAAAGGCATCAATCTTGATATGGCGCGCCATCAGGTAACCGCCTTTATCGGGCCGTCCGGCTGCGGTAAATCTACGCTGTTGCGCTGTTTCAACCGGATGAACGATCTGGTGGAGAGTGCCTGGATCGACGGGAGTATTCGCTTTAACGGCGCTGAGGTTAATGAGCCCGCCACTGATGTCATCTCGCTGCGGCGCAGCATCGGCATGGTTTTCCAGCAGTCGAATCCGTTCCCCAAGTCGATCTACGAGAACATCGTCTATGGCCTGCGGATTGCCGGCGTCAATGACAAGGCGACTCTGGACGAGGCGGTCGAGCGCAGCCTGAAAAGCGCCGCTATCTGGAAAGAGGTGAAGGACCGTTTGCATGAATCGGCCCTGGGGCTTTCCGGTGGTCAGGCCCAGCGCATCTGCATCGCCCGGGCGATAGCGGTCAATCCGGAGATCATCCTGATGGACGAACCCTGCTCGGCCCTCGATCCTATCTCGACTCTCAAGATTGAGGAGTTGATCGAAGAGCTGAAAAGCAAGTATACTATCGTCATCGTCACCCACAACATGCAGCAGGCCGCACGGGTGTCGGATGTGACCGCATTCTTTTATCTCGGGGAGCTGATCGAGGCGGGGGGAACGCGCAAGATTTTTACCAACCCGGAGAAGAAGCAGACTGAGGACTACATCACCGGCAGGTTCGGATAAGAGTCTATGTTGAAAGCAAAGTATTAAACAAAACATGACTCACGCAACGACGCGGCGACGCAACGAAAGGCTTGAAACAAATCTTGTGGTTTATGGTTTTAACTTCGCGTCTTCGCGCCTTCGCATGAAAAAAGATTTTTGATCCGGCTTCTTCCGGATAAGGAGAAATAATGGAACGTGAACACATCAGCACCGCATTCGACATCGAGTTGAACGAATTACGCAAAAGTATCCTCGTTATGGGGGGCAAGGTGGAGTTGATGATTGCCAACTCGGTCAAGTCGCTTGTCGATAGGGATACGCCGCTGGCTGAGCGTATGATTGCATATGATCATGAAGTCAATGCCGCCGAAATGTCCATCGACGAGCGCTGTCTGGAACTACTGGCACTGCGCCAGCCGGCTGCCCGCGACCTCCGCTTCATCACGATTGCGCTCAAGATCGTCACCGATCTGGAGCGAATGGGGGATCAGTGCGCCAACATCGCCAAGCGAGCCCGTGAGTTGAACGAAGATCCGCCTCTGAAACCGTATATCGACATTCCCCGCATGGCCCACTGGACCGAGGTGATGGTCAAGGAGGCGCTGGATGCCTTTGTGCGCGGCGACTCGGAACTGGCGATCAAGGTCTGCACGGACGACAGCTTCGTGGATGACCTTAACATCCAGATCCAGCGCGAACTTTTGACCTACATGATCGAAGACCCGACGACTATCTCACGCGCCATGAAGCTCAACTATATCTCGAAATCGCTGGAGCGCATCGCCGACCACGCCACCAACATCGCCGAGATGGTGATCTTCATGGTAAAGGGCAAGGATATCCGGCATACCATTGCGTAGACCTGCCTGCCGATAATCTCCGATCAAGCGAAGCGGAACCTGGTAACGGGTTCCGCTTCGCTTGTTTTGCATGGAAAAAGCTAGCCATTGCTCTTGCGTGCACTTTCGTGTACAGGAATGGTGCTGTTTCAAATTCTCCGTCGAAGTTCTCCCTGCCGACAGGAATCCGCATGAGCCGTCCCCCTTTAAACAACCGCAAGCGCTGGACGATTTTCGCCACCCTGGCGCTGATGTATATTCTCGTCTATTTTTACCGCGTTTCGCTGGCGGTGGTGGCCGGTGACATTTCGCGCGAACTGCATCTGACCCCGGCCCAGCTCGGAACGCTCTCGGGAGTGCTGTTCTACGTCTATGCCGCCGCCCAGCTCCCGCTGGGGCCGATGATCGACCGGCTGGGGAGCCGTCTGGTCATCAGCGGCTGCGGGGTTTTGACCACGCTTGGGGGAATACTGTTTTCGCAGGCCCACACGCTAGAGGTTGCCATGATCGCCCGGATGCTGATCGGGGTCGGCACGGCGTCGGTGCTGATGGCGACCTTCACGCTCTTCAGCCACTGGTTCAGCAAGAAGGAGTTCGGCCGGGTGTCCGGCTTCATGGTGGCGATCGGGAACCTCGGCAATCTTGCGGCCACGGCGCCTCTGGCGCTGGCCGTCGGAGCCATCGGCTGGCGAAACTCTTTTCTGGCCGCAGGCGCGGCGCAGGCCGTAGTAACCCTGCTGGTCTTCATCATGGTACAGGACAAACCGGGCGGATACTCTGCTCATGAAGAGGCCGGATCTCACCCCAAAACGGCAATGATGGCGGCCTGGGGCGAGATTTTCGGAACCCGGGATTTCTGGCTGCTGGGGGGGCTGGCATTTTCCTGGTATGGCAATTACCTGGCACTGCAGGCGTTGTGGGGGGGGCCGTATCTGATGGACGTACTGCATCTTTCCCGCGGGGCTGCCGGAAGCATGCTGATGTTTACCTCGGTCGGGTTCATCGTCGGCAGTTCACTGGTAGATACAATTGCCCGGCGCTTCTTCGGGTCCTACAAGAAAACACTGCTGTCAGGGCAGCTGGCGCTGCTGCTGTTCATGTCGGCTTTCATGGGGTGGGCTGAAGTGATACCGCAGCCGCTGCTGGCGGGGGTCTTTTTTGTCATCGGTCTGGCTGTTTCCAGCGGGGTGATGATTTATCCGATTATCCGTTCGATGTTTCCGGTGGGGATCGTCGGGACGGCGCTGACGTCGCTCAATTTTTATGTATTGATGGGGGCGGCGGTGACACAGCAGGTAATGGGGATTATTGTGGGATCGTACGGCGACCCGGCGGGCAGTATCTCGGCGGGGGCACTTCATACCGCCTTCATGTTTCCGCTGGCGGGGCTGGCGCTCACGATAGCCCTGTATTCACGAGCAGGGGAATACGGACAACTGGGTTGATGCTCTGCCGCTGTCCGGGCGATACTTGTCCGGCGTACTATTCCAGATCCTCCCCCACCACTTCCATCTCCCGCGTAATTTCACTCAGTGCGGCGTCCTTGCGCCTGAAAAACGTCACCAGCCAGTAGCAGACAAAATAGGACACTACTGCGGCCACAAAACCGAGAATGGAGCTTCCGAGCAGGATGGACTTGGCGTAGGGCTGAATACTGTGCCAGTCAAGGCTCTTGAAGGCGAGATCTCTGCCCGGTTTTCCCCGCAGGAATCTCCCCAGGTTGTAGCTGGCCATCAGTGCCGGCACCACCGTCAGCGGGGAATTGACCCATGCTCCGGTGATGCAGGTCAGCTTGTTGAGGCGGAAAATAAAGGCCAATGCGATGGCTATCGGGGTATGTAAACCGAAGAAGGGGGTAAAGCTGATAAAAACGCCCACGGCGAAACCGGCGGAAATGTGTCCGGGGTGGGCATCCAGCGAAAGAATTTTTTTGAATTGCAGTTTGAGTTTGTCTATATTGATCATAATTGTCCCGGTTGCCGGTAACTCTACGGTCATGCGGGGCATTTTGTCAAATGAATAGACTTCACGATTGCGTTGATCTCTGTTATATAGGTTGAATATTTGAACTGGAGGTTGGAATGAACCGGGTAAATTATATTGCCGTTTTCCTTCTGCTCATGGTCATGAGCCGGCCGGTGTCGGCAGCCGGCAGTACATGTTCGTTCTCAAAGAGCGTGCGCGTGCCGGGGATTACGTTCGATATCAGCAGCCGTGCGGCAGGCGGTTGCGGCATCCAGATCGTTAAAGTTGGCGTACGGCGTGGCAGCAAGAAGATTGCCGGGTTAAAGGCGGATGTCGATTATCTGGCACGATCCGCCCGGACCGTTGACCTGAACGGTGACGGCAAACAGGAGCTGGCCGTATTCAGCCGGACGGCCGAAGTGACGGCAACCGAAGCTCTGGACATTTATTGGCTGGATGGCAAGACCCTCCGCCGGGCGATGGTGCCGGAACCTGGCGATAAAGCCGGCTACAAGGGGGGGGACCGTTTCGTCCTTAAAGGTCGCCAGATAGTCCGTGTCATACCGGTCTACCGCGATGGCGATCCGGCCGGGAAACCTACCGGCGGGACCCGCTCGCTCAGGTATGAATTCAGGGATGGGGCTATAACCCCCCTGGTTCAGGCCGTAATGGCACCGGGCACTGCCAATGGCCCAAAAGCACAGGTTGCCGTCCTGCCTGTCCAGACTGCTCAGCCTGTTCAGTCTGTTCTACCTGTTCAACCGCCGGTTGCGGCAAAGCCGGCTGTTCCGGCGCCAGCCGTGCTTGCGGTAAGCGGGGTCAAGGCCGTCAAAGCGGGGATAGAAATCAGTTCGTGCGGGCCGATCGCAAAATTCAAGGTCATGAAACTGGAAAAACCGGAACGGATCGCCATCGATATTCCCGACGCGGATTCGTCCCTGGCAGGAAGAAAAATAACGATCAACCGGTTCAATATCACCAAGGCCCGGGTCGGCAGGAACAAGGGCTTCCTGCGGGTGGCGCTCGATACGAAGCTCGCCAGGTTTCCAAAATACCGGGTGAGCTCTTCCGCCGGCGGCATACTGGTCGAATTTATAAAGTAATCACAACATAGAGAGGAATTTTCGGCATGAGCGCAACAACTATCGGCGTTATCGGCGGCAGCGGACTGTATGACATGGAGGGGCTGGAGCAGGTCGAGAGGGTCAGGATTGAGACCCCTTTCGGCGACCCGTCCGACGAGTATGTCACCGGGGTTCTGAACGGGGTAAAGATGGTGTTTCTCCCCCGCCACGGCCGTGGTCACCGTCTGCTCCCGTCCGAGATCAACTACCGCGCCAATATCTACGGCATGAAAAAGCTCGGCGTGGAGCGGATCATCTCCGTCTCCGCGGTGGGGAGCCTGAAGGATGCCATCGCTCCGGGACATATCGTGATCCCGGACCAGTTTATCGACCGCACCAAGGGGGTCAGGAGGGACACCTTCTTCGGCGACGGGATCGTTGCCCATGCGGGTTTCGCCGATCCGGTCTGCGGCGATCTTTCGAACACTCTCTTCACCGCCGCCCAGAAAGCCGGGGCAACGACGCACAAGGGGGGCACGTACATCTGCATGGAAGGTCCGGCCTTTTCGACCCGCGCCGAATCATTCTCCTACCTGGCGCTGGGGGCCTCCGTCATCGGCATGACGAACCTGACCGAAGCCAAGCTGGCCCGCGAGGCGGAGATCTGCTACGGCATCATCGCCCTTTCGACCGATTATGATTGCTGGCATGACTCGCACGAGGACGTAACCGTAGAAGCGATCATCCAGATCATCCACCAGAACGTGGCGATGGCCAAGAACATCATCCGCCATGCGGTGGCGGAAATCGGCGGCGCACGTCTCTGCTCCTGCGACAGCGCGATGCAGTATGCCGTGATTACCGACCGCTCCGTTATTACTGAAGCGACCAAGCTGAAGCTGGCGCCGATTATCGGGAAGTATTTGTAGCAGCGTGGGTAGCGGATAGGAACGGCGCCGGGCTGACCGGCCCAGTTTTTTTCAAGGGCCGGTCCTGCCTCCTGGTTGGCAGATCCTATTTCGGTCTCACTTCTTCAAAAATGGAAAATGGAGAGTTGACCCTTCCTCCTTTCTTGCGTTGCCGATGTCTCGGCGAATGCGCAAATCGGCAAGCACAGCATAAAGGACAACGCAGCGAGAAAGGGCGCCGGAGGAGCGGGTAAAACATGTTCCCGATCTCCCGGCGATTCTGACAACAGAGCTATTTCTTTTCGACAATCAAGATCTGACAGTCGGTGGTCCCGGTATTTTCCAGCGAATGTGAAGTGATGATTGGATTGAATTTGACCTCACCGCGCTTTCCATCCCTTGAAACACTTTTACCGTCCGGGGTATGGGCTGTCATAGTACAATCGGTAAGCCGATAAGATGCCGCAGCGCCCGCGTGCGAATGCCATTTATCACGCTGTCCCGGCTTCCATGTTGCCATGATGACACGGAAGTCCTCGTTTTCCGAGATCAGCTTGTATACACCCGGATCTTCAACATACGATGGTGCAACGTCTTTCGCCATTACCGGCCCCGCACCGATTGCTGATGCCAGAGAAACTCCCAGAACACCACTCATTATATACACTGACTTTTTCATGTTATTCTCCTTTAGATCGTTAATAGAGTTTCCAAAAGGTATGACTAAACATACCGGGGGAAGGGGCGGGTAAAACATGTTTCCCGCCCCCCGACTTGCGCGCCGTCTACTTGGCCCGTTTATAGACGCTGTAGTTAGTTCCGCCAATGGTTGTGGCGAGGCTTGTGACTTTCAACTCGTCTCCATTGACGGTCATGATCCGCTTTTGATCCTGGCCATCAAAGTTCGGGAACGTACACCCCTCTATGTGCAGATTCACCGTCTGCTCCTTTTCGCTCGCCACTGTGTATGTACCGATAACGGCGTTCGACCCTTGGACAACCGCCTGGTTCTCCTCGGCTGTTCCTTTCATGCGGTTGTTGGAAACGAATTTCGGGAGACTTGCCCGCATCAGGATGCTCGAGTAGCGGCCCTCAGGAGTCAAAAACAGGGAGCCTCTTGGATTTGGACCGAACTGCTCGGTCTTCTTGCCGTCCTGCTCGTTGTACATTGAGACGAGAATCCAGCTTCCCTGGATCTGCTGTGCCAAACTGGCACCCTTCTCCTGGGCCCGTGCCTCAGATGCTCCAGACCACGTCCCACAACAAAGCGCGACAACAACCAGCAAGCTCCCCGCAACATTATTAATAGACCATTTCATAGTATTTCTCCCTTCACTGATTTTTGTTCGGTTCATTTCAACACTCATGATCCATCCCACAGGTTCATTCATTGAACCATCTACCATCCTTTCCCCCCTTCTCAATGAAGGAGCAGATTAACAACCATGATAAGTAACCCGCTGATTGTCAGGCACAGGCTGATCCTGACAGATTCAACGACACTGTACGTCCTGTAATAAATATGCATTACCCCGGAGCATCTAACTGTTTCTTTATCACTCTCGATTACACGGGCAACTGACTCGTCGTCGACGGGTTCTCGCTATTATTAGTAAACCTGTGTTACACTCAAACATATCAACTTTACACAGGTTTATTTACTCGTTAAGCAATATATTAATAAAAAGTTGTTTTAGATAGTTATTAATATCATAAAATAAATATATAGCAACATATCCGACAGCACGCGAAATAGAAGTGCCGATTTTTCTTTAAGGCGGTTTTATTTGGGCTCTGTCAAATAATAGTACCAAGCGTCACGGCGGCGGGAACTGCGTGAAAAGCATTGTCAATGAAGGTTTATATTTGCGGTTCGACTGCCGGTATACCGAGAGTAGGAGGGAGTGGTGGTGTGGAGTATTAACGGACCGAGAGCTGACCGGCCGTCTTTTGGGCGGTGTCCAACGGTCTGGTTATAGATGATTTTATGAAACTCATTCAGGTTAAGCTGTTTGATCTTGGTCACTCTGACGGTTTCAGGCTTTTCGGACAGTGGGTTTTTCGGTTTAAATTGCTTTTCTTCTTGTGCGAGAAATTCAAGGGCTATGTCGAGATCACTGTCCTCTTGGGAAAACCGTTAATACGGGAACCAAACAAATATATTCGTATTCGGAAGGGCACCGTTGATGCCCATTTAATGACATCAGGAGCATATGACTCGACATTTTTTGTCATTTTATTTTTGTTCCTATAACGGTTTCGGGGCGCACTGGCGGAGCGAAGCATTGCGTGCCCGTCAGGACGGTGAAAGAGCCTAAAAGCCCGCTGGATTTTTGATTACAAGTTTATCCTTAAATATCCTGTGTACTGCCGAATCTAAATTTTTACCGTAAAACTCGATAAAATTCCGCCGCATTACCATAAAAAACCGCCCGCGCCGCCTCTTCCCCCAGCACCTCCGCCACCAGCAGGAAATCGTCGTCAACGTACGGCCGCGGCGCGCGGGTGGAGGGAAGGTCGGTGCCGAACATCAGCGCCTTTGGATTGGCGGAGTACAGTTCCCGCAACGCGTCCGGCACGTCGAAATCCACCCGGCCGAAACCGGTCGCCTTGACCCGTACCCCCCGCTCGGCCAGCCTCAAAAGCGTCCCGAAACCTTCCCGCGCCAGCCCCAAGTGGTCGATGCTGACCGCCGGCAGGGCCGCGAGCGTGTCAAACAGACCGTCCAGCTCCCGCGAATCCACATAGAGCTCCACATGCCACCCGGCCAGCTCGTGCACCCGCCGCGCCATGGCGTCCAGGTGCCGCACGTCCTCCGAGCCGCCCCGCTTGAGGTTGAAGCGCACCGCCCGCACCCCGCACCCGTCCAGGTCCAGGATCTCCTGATCCGAAACGGTTGCCGGCAGCTGGGTCACCCCGACGAAGAGCGGTCCGAGGGTGTGCAGGGCATCCAGCAGGTAGCTCTGGTCAAAGGCTTGGAACGAGCCGGATACGATCGCACCCCCCCGCAGGTCATACTGCGCCACCTGTGCCCGGTAATCGCCGCAGGTCAGATCGTCCGGCAGGTAGCCGTTGTTGGGGATCAGCGGAAAGCGGCGGTCAATGATGTGGAAATGGCTGTCGAAGAGCGGGAATGCAGAAAGCAGGGAGGTTTGGAGGGGGGGGCTGGAAGTAGGATTCTGATTTTTCGGGTCGATTCTGTTCAATCGATTGCTCCTCTCCATCGAGTTGGAGACAGCATTATACCCGGCGGGGTGATATTGGCAATCGTATTGTGTTTTTGCGAGCTTCCCGCTATTGTAGGGTAGATAATCAACGAAGGGAGTTACTTCATGCTTTCATTTGAACAGGCCCGGCAGCTCATACTCGAAAACATCACTCCGACCGGAGTCGAGCAGGTAAGCCTGCTGGATGCCGTCGGCCGGGTAGTGGCTCACGATATGATTGCGCCCTGGGATATGCCGCTCTGGGACAATTCGGCGATGGACGGCTATGCGGTGCGCAGCACTGATTGCGGCCAGGTCCCCTGCCGGCTGAAGGTGACCGGCTATCTCCCGGCCGGAGCCCGTGGGGACGGAGTCGTGGTCGAACCTGGGTGCGCTGTGAGGATCATGACCGGCGCGCCGACTCCGGCAGGGTGTGATGCCGTCGTGCCGGTTGAGGAGACCGACGATGGCCAGCAGGAGGTGGCGCTGCTTGAACCGGTCAAAAAAGGGCAGCATATCCGCCTGCGCGGCGAAGATGTAGCGTCCGGCGCCGTCTTTGTGCGTGCCGGGGCGATTGTCCGGCCGCCGGAGGTCAATATTCTGGCGAACTTCGGCAAGGCGGTGGTTGCAGTCCATCGACGTCCGGTCGTCGCGATCCTTTCCACCGGCGATGAACTGATAGAGCTGGGAAGGACTCCCGGTCCGGGAGAGATCGTCAACAGCAATGCGCTCTCGCTGGCCGCCGCGGTCATGGAAACAGGCTGCATTCCACGGATCCTCGGCATCGCCCGCGACGACCGGGAGAGTCACCTTGAGAAGCTGCGGGAGGGGTTGAAAGCCGACGTCCTGATCACTTCGGCCGGAGTGTCGGCCGGAGACCGGGACCTGGTGCGCGGCGTGCTGGATGAACTGGGGGCCGGGCAGATCTTCTGGAAAGTCGGCGTCAAGCCGGGCGGCCCGACCGCTTTTGCGATATACGGGTCAACGCCGGTGTTTTCGCTGCCGGGGAACCCGGTCTCGACCATGATCACGTTCGAAGAGTTCGTCCGCCCCGCACTGCTGAAGATGCTGGGGCAGCAACGGGTGCTGCGGCCGCTGTTCAGGGCCGTTCTGCGGGAGGATGTGCAGAAGAAGCCGGGCAAGGTGCAGATTGTCCGGGTGAGACTGGAGCGTGAAGGGGGACGCTGGTTTGCCGGTTCGGCCGGCAATCAGCAGACCGCAATCCTGAAGACGATGGTCGATGCCCAGGCGCTTGCCGTCCTGCCGGCCGACAGCGGCAATTTTGCGGCGGGTGATGAGGTTGATGTGCATTTTTACGGTAATTATTGCGACCTTATGGAGGCGGCACGATGAAGGATTATCTTGGCGCCCATATGTCCATCTCGGGAGGGCTGCACCTGGCGGTCGACCGGGCCGTCGCCGCCGGCTGCAATGTGCTGCAGATCTTTACCCGCAACTCCAACCAGTGGCGGGGAAAGCCAGCCAGTGATGCCGATGTCGCCCTGTTCCGCTCCAAGTTTGCCGCGTCCGGACTGCATGAGGTGGTCTCGCACGACATCTACCTGATCAATCTGGCCTCTCCGCCGGGTGAAATACGTGACAAAAGCCTGGCAGCCTTCCGCGATGAGCTGGAAACCTGTGCCCGTCTCGGCATCAACAAGGTCGTGATGCACCCGGGATCACACCTGGCAGACTCCCCCCAGGCCGGTCTGGCGCGGGTGGTCGAGGCGTTTAACCAGCTTTTCGGCGAGGTACCGCAGTTCGAGGGGAGGGTACTGATCGAGACTACGGCCGGACAGGGGAGCAATCTGGGGAGGACGTTCGAGGAGTTGGCCGCGATCATCAACGGCTCGCGTTTTCCGGAAAAGTTCGGAGTCTGCTTCGACACCTGCCATACCTTCGCCGCCGGATACGATACCGCCACGGAGGATGGCTACCGGGACACCATGGAACAGTTCGACCGGCTGATCGGAGTGGAGCGGCTGGGATGCTTCCACCTCAACGACTCCAGGAAAGGTCTCGGTTCACGGGTCGACCGGCACGAACATATCGGCCTCGGGACGCTGGGGCTGAATCCGTTCCGCTTCATCCTGAACGACCCCCGCTTTGACTCGGTGCCGAAGATCCTGGAGACGCCCAAAGGGGACAATAACGAGATGGATGCGGTGAATCTCGGCGTGCTGCGGGGATTGGTCAGTTGATCTAATTGCTATAATTTATCAAACAGATATTCCAGCCCGTTGACCTTTATCTCGTAGACGGTCCGCAACATCTCCCCCAGCTTGCCCGGCGGAAAGCCCTGCCCGGCAAACCAGACCACATAAGGCTCCGGCAGCTCGACCAGCAGGCGCCCCCGGTATTTGCCGAACGGCATGCGCGTGGCCGCCAGCTCCAGCAGTTTTGCATGGTCGAAGGCGGGGTACTGCTCTTCTGATTCCTGAGTTGGATTCATTCTGTTTATTCCTAAGCCGGACATCCGGTATCAAAACAAAAAAGTCAAAGGCAATGGAACGCGGATCAAATCTGATTTAAGCGGATTGACACGGATCAACCAAGACAAAAGAAAAAGTTTTATAATCTGCGTAAATCCGCTCAATCTGTGTCATCTGCGTTCTATTGCGGTTCTGGTTTGCACTACAGCATCTTCCGCAGATACTGCCCGGTGTATGACCGGGTAACCTTGGCCACCTGCTCCGGTGTGCCGGTCGCGATGATCTCGCCCCCCCGGTCCCCCCCTTCCGGCCCGAGATCGATGATCCAGTCGGCGGTCTTGATCACATCCAGGTTGTGTTCGATGATCACGATCGTGTTCCCCGCCTCGACCAGCCGCTGGATCACCTCCAGCAGCTTGGCGATGTCATGGAAATGGAGGCCGGTGGTCGGCTCGTCGAGGATGTATATCGTCCGGCCGGTGGCGCGTTTGGACAGCTCCTTGGAAAGCTTGACCCGCTGCGCCTCTCCCCCCGAAAGGGTCGTGGCCGCCTGCCCCAGCTTGATATAGCCGAGCCCGACCTCTTCCAGCGTCGCGAGCTTGTTCCTGATGCGCGGGATTGCTCCCATGAACTCCAGCGCCTGCGACACGGTCATGTCGAGTACGTCGGCGATCGACTTCCCCTTGAAATGCACCTCCAGCGTCTCCCTATTGTAGCGCGCCCCCTTGCAGACTTCGCACTCCACATAGACATCCGGGAGGAAGTGCATCTCGATCTTGATGATGCCGTCGCCGGAGCAGGCCTCGCAGCGCCCCCCCCTGACGTTGAACGAGTAGCGCCCCGGCTTGTAGCCGCGCAGCTTGGACTCGGGCAGATTGGAGAACAGGTCGCGGATATCGCTGAAGACGGCGGTGTAGGTGGCAGGATTGGAGCGCGGGGTGCGCCCGATCGGCGACTGGTCGATGTTGATGACCTTGTCGAGATATTCCAGTCCCCGCACGTCGCGTACCGCGCCGGCCTTTTCGCGGCTGCGGTACAGCCGCTGCCCGAGCACCTTGTGCAGCGTGTCGATCACCAGGGTAGACTTTCCGGAGCCGGACACGCCGGTCACGCAGGTCATGACCCCCAGCGGAATGTCGACGCTGACATCCTTCAGGTTGTTCTCGGTGGCGCCCACGATACGGAGCGACTGGCTCCCTGTGCGCCGCTCCTTCGGCAGTGCGATGGAGAGTTCGCCCGACAGGTAGCGCCCGGTCAGCGACGCCGGATTCGCCATGACTTCGGCCGGCGTTCCCTGGGCGACGACTTCGCCGCCGTGCACCCCGGCACCCGGCCCCATGTCGATCAGGTGGTCGGCCTCCATGATGGTCTCCTCGTCATGCTCCACGACCAGCACGGTGTTGCCGATGTCGCGCAGCCGTTTGAGCGTGCCGAGCAGCCGGGCGTTGTCCCGCTGGTGCAGGCCGATCGAGGGTTCATCGAGGATGTAGAGCACCCCGACCAGGCTGGAGCCGATCTGCGTCGCCAGGCGGATGCGCTGCCCTTCTCCCCCCGAGAGGGTGCCGGAGGTGCGGTCAAGCGACAGGTAGTCGAGGCCGACGTTGACCAGAAACGAGAGGCGCTCGCGGATCTCCTTCAGGATCCGGCGGCCGATCTCCTGCTCCTTGTCGGTCAGGCTCAACTCCTCGAAGAAACGGAGGCAGTCGCGGATCGAGAGCGCGGTCACGTCGCGGATGGTCTCTCCTCCGACCAGCACGTGCAGCGCCTCGGGGCGGAGGCGGGCGCCATGACAGGTCGGACAGGGCATGACATTCATGTATTTTTCCAGCTCTTCGCGCGACGTATCCGATTCGGTCTCTCGCCAGCGCCGCTGCAGGTTGTTCAGCACCCCCTCGAACTCCTTCTGGTAGGTGTGGCGGCGTTCGCCGTCCTCCTCCCACCAGAACTCGATCTTCTCCCCCCTGGAGCCGTTCAGGATCACGTCTTTGACCGCTTCCGGCAGCTCCTTGAACGGCTTGCGGATGTCGAACTTGTAGGCCTTGGCCAGCGCATCCAGAATCAGGTGAAACCAGCCGGAGAGCCGTTTTTCCCACGGGGCGATGGCCCCTTCACGCAAGGAGAGCTCCTGGTTCGGGATCACCAGCTCGGCGTCGAAGTACATCCGGGTGCCGAGACCGGTGCAATCCGGGCAGGCGCCATGCGGATTGTTGAACGAGAACAGCCTCGGGGTGATCTCCTGGTATGACAGGCCGCACTCGACGCAGGCGAGTTTTTCCGAGAAGAGGAGGGTCTGTAGGGGCGCTGCTTGCCGCGCCCTCGTTTTTCGGGCACCATCGATGGGCGGGGCAAGCGCCGCCCCTACGGAATCATCCGGCGGCGCGACGACCTCAACCTTGACCACCCCCTCGGCATGGTGCAAGGCTGTTTCCAGCGAGTCGGCCAGGCGGCGCTCTACGCCCTCCTTGACGACGATCCGGTCCACGACGATATCGATGTCGTGTTTTTTCTTCTTGTCCATCTCGATCTCGTCGGCCAGTTCCCGCAGCGTCCCGTCGAGCACGACCCTGGTAAAGCCTTCCTTGCGCAGCTGGTTCAGTTCTTTCTTGTACTCTCCCTTGCGGCCGCGGATCATCGGGGCGAGCAGGGTCAGTTTGGTCCCGGCGGGCAGCGCCATGATCTGGTCCACCATCTGCGATACGGTCTGCGAGGTGATCTCCTTGCCGCAGGAGGGGCAGTGGGGCCGCCCGACACGGGCGAACAGCAGGCGGAGATAGTCGTAGATTTCGGTGACGGTGCCGACGGTCGAGCGGGGGTTCTTGCTGGTGGTTTTCTGTTCGATCGAGATGGCCGGCGACAGCCCTTCGATCGATTCGACATCCGGCTTTTCCATCTGCTCCAGGAACTGGCGGGCATAGGAAGAGAGCGATTCGACATAGCGGCGCTGCCCCTCGGCGTAGATCGTATCGAACGCCAGGGTTGACTTGCCGGAGCCGGAGAGGCCTGTGATGACGACCAGCCGGTCGCGGGGGATTTCGACGTCGATGCACTTGAGGTTGTGCTCGCAGGCGCCTTTGATGATGATTTTGTCGTGTGCCATGTTAATCCTTCAATTGCAGAAGTGTGACATTTACATATACCACAAATCGGTTTCAGTATGAAGTGACTTTGCAATCCGGACTCTGTGCATGTGCAGGCCACGCCATGATTTATTGGCAGCTTTCAATAATATTTTCCTTTCCGGTTTCGTCGTGATATAGCTGTCAGCAGGTCTGTTGTTTCTGTAACCTGGCTAGGGAAGTATTGATGCCGTTCTGTGACAAGGCACTTTGGGGCAGGTTAAATTTACAACCAAAAGTCGAGGGAGAACAGAATGCACGGAACAGTCTCGTTGCTCTATGTCGAGGATGAACCCACCACCAGGGAACTGGTGACGAACATGCTGAAGCTGAATGGCTACAACTGCTTCGTGGCGGAAAACGGGCGCGTGGGCCTTGAGCTTTACCGCAGACACACTCCGGAAATCGTGTTGAGCGACATCATGATGCCGGGCATGAACGGACTCGAGATGGCGCGTGCAATCCGCGCGGATTCCCCCGAGGTGCAGTTCATCTTCATGACCGCCTCAAGTGAGAGCAAATTCATCCTTGAGGCCGTTGATATCGGTGTAACCCATTACGTAGTCAAACCGGTGGAGATGCCCAAACTCTTGGCAGCCCTCTCGCATTGCGAGGCCATCTTGCAGCTGAAAGCCGAGGCGCAGCGAGTAAAGCATCTGGAAGCGATCGGCGTTCTGGCGGGCGGCTTGGCCCATGATTACAATAATCTGCTTCAGATGGTCATGGCATGTGTCTCCCTTGCCAAAATGAGTGTCGAGCCGGACAGCGAGGCCTACACACATCTCAGCATGGCCGAGAGCGTTTCGAACGATGCACGGGAGATCAGCCAGCGACTGCAGATCTTTTCCGGGGGCGGGAGCGGCCAGATGCAGAAAATGTCACTGACGCCATTAATCATCTCAGGTGTCAGGGCCGCTCTCGGACAGGCCCCCGTCACACCGGTCTTCGATCTGCCTCCTGATATCCCGCGGGTAATGCTGGATATGACTCATATTCAGCTGGTCATAACCAATCTGACGGTTAATGCGGTTGAGGCCATGCGAGAGGGCGGGACGCTGCAGGTTGCCGCCGGCGTCAGGAATATTTCCCGCGAGTCCGGTCTGCCTCTCCCTCCCGGCGACTACGTGCAGATCACCTTCAGCGACACCGGAATCGGCATCCCGCCCGAGAACCTGCCCAGGATATTCGATCCATATTTCACCACCAAGAAGATGGGTGTCAACAAGGGGCAGGGACTGGGTTTGAGTGTCTGCCACTCGGTTATCCGCAAGCATGGAGGCCTGATCAGCGCCGCTAACTCACCCGACGGCGGTGCAACCATCAATATCTGGCTGCCGGTCGCCGATGAAACGGGAGAATAAATAGGGGACGCCCGGCAGGGCCGCGGACGGCTCCGGTCAGCGCCCTCCTCCATATCCCGGTAGTATTTGACCAGAATACGGGTGACGGTGTATATTCCTCCAATCATGTTCAGAAAGGTATCCTCGATGAAAGCCAAGATGCTTATACCGGTGTTGACGACCTGCCTCGCCGTTTGCTTGTTTACCGCTGCCTGGGCCGATCTGCCGCAGGTGAAACAGGTCGAGGAAAAGCCCGTAATCGCGTTCAAGGAGGGGACAAAGGGAAGTGCATTGTTCCTGAAAACGATTAAAGCCCGTTTCGATGAGCCCAACGGCAAAATAGGCGAACTTCAAAAGGGGTGGTTTTGCGCCAAGATCGGCGATCTCGTCTGGAACAAAAAACTCTACAATACGTTCAGTCCGAGACTCGGCAAGGCTTTCAAAGAGGAGTTGGTGAAGGCGCACTTCCCGACCCCCGCGGTTTCGGACGCGATCTTCGAAGCACCGAAAGAAGAGGCCAAGATCGCTTCTGCCCTGCAAGTCGGCATGCTGGTCAAGGATGTCGCCTCAAATTTCTGCGTAAAGTCATCCGAGGTGCAGGGGGGCGTGTATATGAAGATCTTCTGGCAGGTTTATTCGCCGGAGGCGCAGAAGGTCGTCTTTGAGGCGACTACGGAAGGCTCCTACCAGCCGGAGGGATCAATCAAGGGGGGCACGGATTTGTTCTTCGTGAATGCCTTCAGGGCAGCAACCCGCAACCTCCTGTCCGAACAGGGACTTTACAGCGCGGTTACCAGCACGGAAGTAGCCAAAGCCAGGAGTGAAGGCCCCAAGACACTGAAGTTTGAAAAAGGCAGACTGCTCGCCGAACCGCTGACGAAAAATATCACCGGACTCCGCGCCGCCGTTGCCACCATCGTCAGTGACAGCGGTTCGGGGAGCGGCTTTTTCGTGAATAAGGATGGGTATCTGCTTACCAATTACCATGTCGTGGGATCAAGCAAGTTTGTTAAAGTGAAACTGTCAACAGAACGTGACCTGATCGGGGAGGTCATACGCTTTGACAAGAGCAGGGATGTTGCGCTGATCAAAACGGAACAGATTGCGGTGCAGCCGATGGCGATACGGGACAGTGAGCCGAACATAGGTGAAGAGGTGTACGTTCTCGGCTCTCCTCTCGGCGACAAGTTCAGCACCACTCTTACCAAGGGAATTCTGAGCGGGTATCGAACCTTGAAAGAGCAGCGTTTCCTGCAAAGCGATGCCTCGATCCTTCCCGGAGACAGCGGCGGCCCGCTGCTGGATGCTCAAGGTTCCGTGATCGGCATAACCGTGGCGGGACTCGGCGCAAAAGGGCTGGCGGGGATGAATTTTTTTATTCCGATCAGCGATGCGTTAACGAAGCTCGGGGTGGAGTTCAATTAAAGAGGAAGAAGCCGGATAAGGGGAAACATGAGACCCGTTTGCAATTGATCCTTATTCGATTTGGGTCAGCGGCGGCACTTCCGACTCATCGACAGCCAAAGTGAAGCAAGTTTTCCCCCATCGGTCCGAATCCAGCATCAGTCGCTCCATCTCATCGGCCGGCAGCGGCCGACAGAAAAAATACCCCTGCATCTCATCACATCCCATCTCCTGCAAGCTCTTCATCTGATCAAGCGTTTCAACCCCTTCCGCCAGGAGGTGCAAGCCAAATCCGCGCGCTATCCCGACAATTGCATGAATTATCGGAGAGGAATTATGATGATCGGCCAGATCGCGGACAAATGATTTGTCAATTTTAATCGTATTGATCGGGAACTTCCGCAGGTAGTTGAGCGAAGAAAAACGGGTTCCGAAGTCGTCGATCGAAATTTGAATTCCTCGATCGCGCAAATGCCGAACCTTGTCGATTACTCCCATGTCATCGTGCAACAGAAGAGTTTCTTTAATTTCAACATCCAGAACCTGTTCGGGGAGGCCGTGTCGGGCCAGACAGGAGAGGATACGCTCAACCACGTCGTTGTTGATAAACTCCTGAGGCGAAAAGTTGACCGCAATGCGGAGATCGTCATGCAGCCCCATGCCGCGCCAGCGGGCAAGTTGTCTGCATGCTTCGTTCAGCACCCAGTCGGTTATGTCACTGATCAATCCGACTTCTTCTGCCAAATCGATGAAGCCGCTTGGGTTCAGGAGGCCATGCACCGGATGCTGCCAGCGTATCAGGGCTTCCAGGCCGACAATCCGGTCGCTTTTCACATTTACCTGGGGCTGGTAATGCACTTCAAACTCTGAATTATTAATGGCCTGGCGTAACTCGTTTTCGAGGGTGAGGCGTTCGTGATAGCAGGAATTCATGTCGGTGTTAAAAAACATATATCCATTCTTGCCGCTTGCCTTGACCTTGTACATCGCTATGTCGGCATTTTTCAGGAGAAGATCGGCACATTCTCCGTCACGAGGAAAGATCGATATGCCGATACTTGCCGTGGCGCGAAAATCCTGGCCGCCGACGATGAAAGGGGGCTTGAGCTCCTCCTGAATCTTTTCAGCGATAATGGCGGCATCTTCAGCGTGAACCAGATCCGGCAGCAGTACCGTAAATTCGTCGCCTCCCTGGCGTGCCAGCGTGTCGCCGGCCCTGACACAGTTGACAAGCCGCTGAGCCACACCTTTTAGCAACTCGTCGCCTTCAGAATGCCCATGAGTATCATTTACCAATTTAAAGCGGTCGAGATCGATGAACATGGTGCCGACCAATCTCCCGTGCCGTTTTGCCTGGGTCATCGACATCTCCAGACGATCTTTAAACAGCCTCCGGTTGGGCAGATTGGTGAGTTGGTCGTGCAGTACCTGAAAACTGATGGTGTCTTCAGCCATTTTACGTTCGGTAATGTCGGTAGCTACGCCGTATGTTCCAATAAAACGTCTCGACTGCCCGTTTTTGACGCCATGTCCGTTATCGTACATACCCGCAGCACTCAGCATCGCTACAATGTAGCGGTTTCCGAAATGGCGATAACGGTTGTTTTGGCATTTAAGGCGGATTTCGATATTGGATGTGGAACGGTTGTCGTTGCGGCGCTCCTTGAATGCATAGACAGCCCGTTCGAGGTCTTCCTCATGGACGATGACGTTGTAAAATTTTCCAATCAGCGTATCGCGTGAATAGCCAAGCAGAGATTCAACCCGGCCGTTGATAAAAGTGAAACGTCCCTCAAGGTCAAGCGTATAGATGAGATCAGGAGAACTTTCCACCAGAAACCGGTGAAGGCGTTCCGATTGTTCCAGCTTTGCGGCCATCAAGGCGTGGCTGCGCTCAAGCCGGCGCCGATGCAGGGCGTTTCCGACCGTATGCTGGATTTTATCCAGCCCGTGCGGCTTACGCACGAATTCCACTACTCCGCTACGCAATGCGCGTATTGCGGAGTCAATGTTTGCATCGGCGCTGACCATGATCATGCCGGTCGGAATTTTGTTGCGTACAACCCACTCCATTACTTCCAGCCCTGATATGTCCGGAAGATTGACGTCCAGCAATACCAGGTCGATCTCCCTCGACTTGAGGATCGATAACGCCTGATTGCCGGTTGTGCACTCCAGAATCTCGCGCCCTTCGCCGGCAAGAAGCGTCCGCAGGCTGGAGAGCATGCGCGGCTCATCGTCAACAATGAGTATGCGCTGAGGCTGCTCAAGGCAGTCATACGTATGATTGGAAAATGTCCTGCCCGGATGTTTCATTGGTTATTCCCGTTGGTGAGGCGTCTCCCTTTTCTCGTCGTGCGGTATTACCGTCGAAAAAGCGTTGGATCCTTCTCTTTCTCCGCTTAACGGTGACCGGGAAAGAAAACGTGCGTTCACAGCAGGGTCCATTCCAACCAGTGTCGCCAGTTCCGATGCTGATGCGCGATCATCTTCCATGACCTTAAGAATATGTACCAAGACATGCGGCATCGATGGCAGATTGATGGACTCAATTTTGTCATGAATCGTCATTGGTATCCGCTGCATAGAGACCCCTGGATGTTGTTGGTAATTATACCCGCTTAATAACAAAATTCAAAACACAATACGAGCTGCCAGCACTGAGATGTGAAAAGTACAATCTATCGTTACACTCTAAGTCACCAACAGTGAACGTCATTTATAGTAACAAAGGCAGAGTGTTGCCGCCTGTCTTGCATCAACTTATAGTAGCAGTATTTGCATTAAAATATTTGTGTGTAAATATTCAGAGAGTATAATTAAATAGCCCGGCTGTTTGCAGTGGGATTGTTAATTTGTTCACGTAGTCTGTTAAACCCAGGGCTGAACAATAGATAACAACGTTCTCGGATGGGAATGAAGAAGGATATAGTCTTGCCGAGACTCGGTACCGGTTCTAAATGGAGATATTATGGCCAGAGACAAACTGATCGTTATCGGCGGTGATGCCGCAGGGATGAGCGCCGCCTCCCAGGCGAAGCGCCGCCGTCCCGAGATGGAGATCGTCGTCTACGAACGGGGTCCACACACCTCCTATTCCGCCTGTGGCATCCCTTATTACGTCGGCCGGGTCGTCGACGCGGAAGAGAAGCTCATTATCCGCACCCCGGAAAAGTTCCTGGAGCTGGATGGAATCGACGTGAGAGTTCTGCATGAGGTGGATAAGATCGATGCGTCGGGGAGAAAGGTATATGTCCGTGATCTGAAGACCGGCAGATCGGCATGGGAACGATATGACCAACTCCTGATCGCCACCGGCGCGGACCCGCTCTGCCCGGACCTCCCCGGTGCCGATGCCGTTGACATCTGCGGGGTAAGCACCCTCGAAAGCGGCCTGGAAATACGCAGGCGTCTCGACAAGGGGGATATCAGAAAGGCGGTGGTCGTCGGAGGTGGATACATCGGCCTGGAGATGGCGGAAGCCCTGGTGATGAATGGTCTGGAGGTTTCCCTGATCAGCAGGTCGTCTCAGGTAATGGTAACACTCGATGAGGACATGGGGGCACTGGTGTCGCAGGCACTGAGGGAAGTCGGCGTTGCCCTCTACCTGGATGAGGCACTCATCGAATTCGCGACAACGGCCGGGAAAGTTACCGGGATCGTTACCGACAAGCGGTCCCTGCCTGCCGACATCGTGATCCTTGGCCTCGGAGTGCGCCCCAACACGGCGCTTGCCGCGGCCGCCGGCATCCCGCTCGGGGAGAAAGGGTCGATCCGGGTGAACGAGCGGATGGAAACCGGGATTGCCGGTATCTGGGCAGCAGGCGACTGCGCCGAGTCGTTCCATCTGGTGAGCCGCAAACCCTTCTATGTGGCACTCGGCACGGTTGCCAATCGCCATGGACGGGTAGCGGGCATCAACCTGGGAGGCGGCTATGCAACGTTTCCCGGCGTAGTGGGAACGGCAGTCACGAAAATATGTCACTTGGAAGTCGCCCGTACCGGCCTCCAGGAAAAGGAGCTCGGAAAGCTGGGCATCGAGTGGGTCAGCGCAGTAATCAAGAGCCGCACCAGGGCCGGCTACTATCCCGGCGCGGGGGAAATAACCGTAAAGGTGTTGGCCGAAAAAGGCAGCGGCCGCCTGCTGGGAGGCCAGATCGTGGGAATGGAAGGCTCGGCCAAGAGAATTGACGTCCTGGCAACCGCACTTCAGGCCGGCTTTACGGTGGAAGAGATGATTAATCTGGACCTTGGCTACGCTCCCCCCTTTTCACCGGTCTGGGACCCGGTCGTGATCGCGGCCCGTGAAGCTGCCAAAAAACTCTAGCCATTCTTACTTTATCCGTTTGCAGGTGAGTTGAGGCCGCAACCGGTCTTCGCCACGATTCTTCAGGAATATGCTATAATGATCCCAAAAGGGGGTGTTGGATATGTTGACTACCAATTTCAGTTCTGAAGATCGCGGGGAAAGAAGCGGTTCATGCGACATCAAGAGATGGAGCGGGGATTGCGAACATTCGACGTATGCATCCTTGGGTGACAAGTATCTTTGCGATGCCTGCGAAACGATCCCGGGCCTGGATCATGAAGTTCGTCCGGCAGCAATGCCGTATGTCAGCGGCGACTACAAAAAATTGAGTTGATGTGCGCCATGTGGCGCTTAAGCGAAGGTGCGTGTAAAGAAGGGGGTGCTTCCCGTCTGTTACATCGATCGGGGAGCGCCCCTTTTTTTATCCTGCTTTATCCCCGATACAGCAAAAGCCCCTGCATTTCTACAGGGGCCCCTTACTTGCGCCCGCCAATCATCTTGACGGGCTAACTACTGCATCCCTCTTTACAGTGGGATACAGGACGAATACGAAATTTTTCAGTTCCCATCGGAGTAGTCTCCTTCTCATCTTCCGTTTGAGATGCACCTCTAAGTCCAATATATACCTGTCAGGAGCGGATCGTCAAACACAAAAAGGACTATATTGGTCTGCTTGGCCCCCTGTTATCTGCCTGTATCCATCTTATGAATGCTTCACTACTACCCGTCCACGGCTTCCGCCCCGGAGCATCGCCTGGATTTTTTCCTCCAGGTTCTCCAGGTGAACCTCCGTTGCCATGTCCTGCAACTGCACTGGCTTCCACTCTACGGCAAGTTTATTCCAGACACGGGTTCTGGTATCGGCGGGGCATTCAGCCGAATCGATGCCGATGAGGCTTACCCCCCGCAAAATGAAGGGATAGACATTCAGGGGAAGTTCTGTCGATCCTACAAGGCCGCAACAGGTGACAGCCCCGCCGTGGCGGGTCGCCTTGATGGCTGCCGCCAGGGTGTCACCTCCAACGACATCCACGCAGCCGGCCCACCGCTCCTTCATCATCGGGCGCTCCGAACCGGCCGTTACCACGTCGCGCGGTATAATTTCCGCCGCTCCCAGATTACGGAGAAACTTTTCATCGGAACTCTTCCCGGTGGAGGCTACCACCCGGTATCCCGACCGGGCCAGAATTGCCACGGCGATGGCTCCCACGCCGCCCGTTGCGCCGGTGACGAGGATATCGCCGTCTGACGGCGTAACCCCGGACTGTTCCAGTTTCAGCACGGAGAGCGCCGCCGTGAACCCGGCCGTGCCGAGAACCATCCCTTCCCGCTCTGTCAGCCCCGCAGGAAGCCGCACCGGCCACTCTGACGGGATACGGATGAACTCACCCCAGCCGCCGTCCGTCTCCATCCCGAGGTCATAGCCGGTGATTATGACTCTGTCTCCGGCGGCAAAGGCGCCGCTGGTGCATGAAACTACCTCGCCGGCCGCGTCTATGCCGGGGGTATGCGGGAACTGCCGTGTGACCCCCGGGTGCCCCGTTGCCGAGAGTGCATCCTTGTAGTTGAGCGAGGAGTAGTTGACCCGCACCACGAGGTCACCCTGCGGCAGGTCCGCTATGGTTCGCCGCCGGATTGTCCGCACGAACAGTCCGGCATCCGTTTTCTCCACCACCAGCGCCTTGAAGCTTGTTGACGTGTCCATATTTCCCCCCATTCAGAATGAGACTGATCGCTTAAAAGCGGGTTGTCAAAGAGCTTATATTCTACCACAGGGAAAATTCCGCACCATCGGCAAATAAAAACGTATTTATGTTATTGATTGCAAATCATGCCGCTACGTGGTTACAATTCCCGCATGAACAAATCAGCATCGAAGAAGCTTTAGAAAAGCCGAGTTGCAGAATATTCTTTAGCATTTTCGGGTGACCATGGACGTTATCACTACCCATACAAATGCCGACTTTGACTGCCTGGGCGCCATGATGGCGGCACTGAAACTCTATCCCGGAGCGCTGCTTTCCTTTCCCGGATCGCAGGAGAAGGGGCTGCGAGATTTCGTGCAGCGCCATCCGGAGTACCTGCCGCGCTTCACCCGTTCCAAGGATATCGATCTTGATTCAATCACCCGCCTGATTATCGTCGACTGCCGGCAGGCCTCCCGCATCGGCCGCTTCGCTGAAATTCTGGATCGTCCCGGCCTGGAAATCTACATCTATGACCATCACCCGGTGACGGACGAAAGCATCCTGCCGACCGGCGGTACGATCGCCGTCTACGGTTCCGCCTCGACCCTCCTGGGAGTGAGGCTGATGGAGGGGGGCGTCGTGCTGACTCCCGAAGAGGCCACCCTGATCATGCTCGGGATCCATGAAGACACCGGACGGATGCTGTTTGCCTCGACAACGCCGGACGACTACCGCGTCGCGGGGTGGCTGCTGGGGCAGGGGGCCCGGCTCAATGTCGTCGGCGAAGCGCTTACGCCGGAGTTGACGAAGGCGCAGATGGGGCTGCTGAAACAACTGTTGACGACCCTCAAGACCAGCACGGTCAACGGGGTGGCGGTCTCGATTGCGCATGCTTCCTGCGATCATTACATCGGAGATATCGCGGCTCTGGCCCATCTGATGCGGGACATGGAAAACATGGACGCCCTGTTTATAGTCGTCGCGATGGAAGGCAGCATTTATCTGGTGGCCCGCAGCCATATCCCGGAAATCGATGCCGGTGAAATAATGAAGGAGTTCCAGGGGGGCGGCCATGCCACGGCCGCTTCGGCTGTCGTTCATGGACGGACGCTTAAACAGGTGCTGGAGACGCTTGACGGGCTGCTGCAGCGCTTGATCAGGGGCGAGGCGACCGCCGGGAGCATCATGTCGGCTCCGGTTAAGACCATGCCGGATTCGGTCAGCATCGCCGAAGCCCGCGAGCTCCTGACGCGCTATAATTGCAACGCCATGCCGGTTATGGCCGGGGGGGCGATGGTCGGCGTCATCTCGCGGAAGACCGTCGAGAAGGCGTTGCACCACGAGCTGGGTGATTTGCCGGTGACCGATTTCATGCATACGGAATACTTTTCAGCAACCGCCGATACGCCGCTAGCAGATATCCAGTCCTACATGGTAACCGGCAACCGCCGCTTCGTCCCTGTTTTTGCCGGGAAGGAACTGGCCGGAGCGGTGACCCGGACCGATCTGATGCGCCATATCTACGGCGGCCGCCGTGGGGGTAGCGGCCCGCTCTACGATCTCGAATCCCTTGAGGTCCCGACCCGGATCCGTTCGGTAGCAGGGCTGCTGGGAAAAAGGCTTTCGGCGGAGATGCGCGGCACCCTCCACACTCTGGGTGCGGTCGGCGACGGGCTGGGGCTGGCGGTCTATGCAGTCGGCGGCTTTGTGCGCGATCTTCTGCTGGGGATCGACAACCTGGATATTGATGTCACCGTTGAAGGGGACGGCGTATTTTTCGCGGAGCGATATGCCGAGCTCCATGGCGGCCGGGTGCGGAGCCACCGGAAATTCGGCACGGCGGTGCTGGTTCTCCCCGATGGGCACAAGATCGACGTGGCCAGCACCCGCCTGGAATATTACGAATCCCCTGGTGCCCTGCCGACGGTCGAGCGGGCCTCGCTCCGGCATGACTTGTACCGTCGCGATTTTACGGTTAATACCCTGGCGCTCTGTATCAACCGCGACCGCTTCGGCCAGCTGACCGATCATTTCGGCGGCCAGCAGGATATTCAGGAGCGAGTCGTCAGGGTGCTGCATAACCTGTCGTTTGTAGAGGATCCGACACGTGTGTTCCGTGCCATCCGCTTCGAGCAGCGTCTCGGTTTTCACATCGCTCCGCATACCGAGAACCTGATACGGAGCGCGGTACGGATGCATCTCCTGGACAAGCTGGGAGGGGAGCGCCTGCTGAGTGAGATTGTGCAGATCATGAGTGAAAAGGAGCCGACGGCGGCGGTCGGGCGCATGTCTTCTCTGGGGCTTCTCCCCTTCATTCATCCAGCGCTCAAGCTGGTTCCCGCCACGGAACGGGTGCTGGGGGAGACGGGACAGGTGATGGCCTGGTTCCGGCTGCTCTATCTGGAGGACCGCTGCGAACCCTGGCAGGTCTATCTTATGGCGCTTTGCGATGGTTTGAAGGCCGATGAGTTCCACGACGCCTGCCGCCGATTGGCGATTCCCGGACGCCTCGCCTCACGGCTCTGCAGCCAGCGCCGTCTGGTGTTCACAACCCTGAATGCGATCAAACGGCGACTTAAGCAGGCGACCGAAGTGCGCAACAGCCAGCTGTATGCCTGGTTCAGCGCCCTTGCTCCTGAAATGTTGCTCTACCTGGCCGCACGGGCCAACAGCGAACAGGTCCGGCGCTACGTCTCGCTTTACCTGACCCGGCTGCGGGCCGTTGCCCCGCTTACGGATGGAGAAGACCTGCGCGGACTGGGCCTGGAGCCCGGTCCCTTGTACCGGCGCATTATGGATCGCCTGCTGCAGGCGCGTCTCGATGGTGAAGTCCGCAGCCGGGATGAGGAAGAGGCGTTGGCGCTTTCCCTGGCTCGGACAGGAGTAAAATAAAGTAATCGTCATTGATATCCGCTGGTTACATAAAATCGCCTTGACGGGATGTCACCTTGCATGCTAGTAAGACGCTGCATAAAATTAAAATAGCATACAGGGATTCGATACAATGAAAAAGCTTAGAAGACTTGTCGCAGTTTTGACGCTGGTTTCGCTCCTGTCGTCCGCTTCTTCGGCGTTTGCCGCTGATGATACGATCAAGGAGGTTTTCACCGATGCATTTTATGGCGCTGCCATAGGCGCTCTTGTCGGCGGTGCGTTAATGGTCTTCACACATAAGCCGCTTGATAACCTCAATTATATAGCATACGGCGCGGCGTCCGGAGTTCTGGCCGGTACAGCGGTTGGCCTGGCCAAATCAGCCCGTGCGTTTGCTGAACTTGAAAACGGCCGTGTCAAGGTTGCATTCCCGACGGTTGTCCCTGAACTGGTCGTTTCACCAGCATCCGGGCAGACCGTAGTCGCCTGGAAAGCCGACCTGCTGCGAGGTTCATTCAACTGATCACCGTTTCCAGTCACACGTAATTCTAAAAACCCGCTGTTGAACGATGGCGGGTTTTTTTTATATCCTGATGCTGATCTACAGCAAACAGGCACGTAATTCCGGGAGGATACCATGTCAGAGTTCAAGAACGTCACCGTTGTCAAGAAGGCCAATATCTATTTTGGCGGTCAGGTTGTAAGCCATACGGTGCTGTTTGCCGATGGCAGCAAGAAAACGCTTGGGGTCATGCAGGCCGGAGAATACGAGTTTTCCACCGGGGTCGCCGAGATTATGGAGATTCTCTCGGGTGAGCTTGAGTGGCAGCTGAAGGGTGAACACGAGTGGAAGAAGGTGGTTGGAGGCGAGGCGTTTGACGTGCCGGCCAAATCCGTCTTTCTGATGAAGGTGCCGGTCGTGACGGATTATTGCTGCTCTTTTGTCGACTGACAACGGGATCACCTCATGAGTCCGGATCATCGTGTGGTCGGCCGTTTTGCCCCGTCACCGACCGGTGCGCTGCATACAGGTTCACTGGTCGCGGCGGCCGGGAGCTATCTGATGGCGAAAAGTGCCGGTGGCCGCTGGCTGCTCCGGCTTGATGACCTGGATACGCAGCGGCAGGTGCCCGGCATGGCGGATGACATCATGCGGACACTGGAGTCTTTCGGCCTGCTCTGGGATGGCGAGGTCGCACGTCAGAGCGCTAATCTGGAGGAGTACCGGCGCTTTTTTGAGGTGCTGCGGCAGGCCGGTGTCGTTTATCCCTGCGGCTGTACGCGTAAGGAAATTGCCCGAAGTGCCTCCGCTCCCCATATCGAGGATGATTGCATACCGTATCCCGGAAGCTGCCGGAATGGGATGAAGGGAGGGGTAAGGGGGGATGCGCCCATCCGTTCCTGGCGGGTCAGGGTGCCGGATGAGGAGATCTGCTTTTCCGACCTGCGGAAGGGGCGTGTGTGCCAGACGCTCTCCGCGGATTCCGGAGATTTTATCCTGAAACGGGGAGACGGCGAGTTTGCCTATCAGCTGGCGGTTGTTGTGGATGATTATCTGGCAGGCGTAAATCAGGTGGTGCGAGGAGAGGATCTGCTCTCTTCAACTCCCCGCCAGATCTATCTGCAGCGTCTGCTCGGCTTTCCGCAGCCGGACTATTGCCATCTGCCGCTGGTGACCGGGCCGCATGGCTCGAAACTGAGCAAACGCGACCATCTTGTCTCACACCGGCTCGGGAGCGTGGCAGGGAGGGAACAGGAACTGCTTCTGGCGGCGCTCCGTTTTCTCGGCCAGAATCCGCCGCCGGAACTTGCCGGGAGTTCCTGCGGGGCAATCCTTGAGTGGGGTGTCACCAATTTCAAGACAATCCATCTTTCCGCCCATGGGGGTACGCTTGATATCTAGGGTTTGCGTGGCTCCTGCTCAAGCAGCCCCGGCGGCCGGAGCAAGAACCTGTCGTCGCCAAACTGGTTCTGATATGGATTGGCCGGGCGGCCCAGAGTATAATCGGTCTCCCGAAACAAGCGGATTTCTTTGGCCGAGAGTATTGGGTAACGATAATCCGCCCCCTCAAGTTTTTGAATTTTTTGACCTTTGATCTCTCCGATAACAGTAACCAGCGAACCGGGGCGGTAGAACAGGGGATCGAGCAGTTCTCCGCTTACCACCAGAAAGCGTCCGGCAGAGTGGGATAATTCATCGGGAACACCATTTGACAGAAGCTCAAGTTGCGCGACTTCAAGCTGCATCATATCTCCGCTGCTGAGGGTGCCGGCGATGACCCCGCCAACCATGACGTTCTTTCCCGCCAGCGCATCCGGATTCTTCATGATATCGGCATAGGTGATTGAACGGTCAACCGTAGCAAGCCCCGCCTCGCTCATTACGTGGGCACATCCTCCCAGAGCACCGATCAAAGCTAAAACAGCCCATACCAGACGCCTCATAAAACCTCCCTTTCATGCCGCTGAACTAGACTTGAATGATCACGCCGCATTCAGTATATTGCTGTCGCCGGTTTCTGGCAATAGAATCATTCGCCTTCCCGAACTGAAACGGCCGTTTTTGCAGGTAGTGTCAGGATATGCTCCAGACTGGTTTACACCTTGATTATACGATAGTTGCGTGGTATTTGTACAAATCGTATGCTGAATACTGTGTGGATTGCACATAATAAAGCACCGGAGGAGGACTGCATGGAAAAACTGAAGGTTCATTACAGTGAATTGGGGTTATCCAACACAAAAGAAATGTTCAGCAAGGCGATGGCCGGAAAATATGCCATACCGGCCTATAATTTCAATAACTTAGAACAGCTCCAGGCGATTGTGACCGCCTGTATTGAAACCAACTCACCTGTTATTATTCAGGTTTCCAAGGGTGCACGCAGTTACGCAAACGAAACCATGCTCCGCTGCATGGCGATGGGAGCCGTGCAGATGGCACGTGAAGCCGGTTCCACTATCCCGATCTGTCTGCACCTTGACCACGGTGATACCTTTGAACTTTGCAAGTCCTGTGTCGATAGCGGTTTTTCATCGGTCATGATCGATGGTTCGCACCTGCCGTTCGAAGAGAATGTGGCGCTTGCCAGAAAAGTTGTCGAGTACGCCCATCAGTTTGATGTCACGGTTGAAGCGGAGTTGGGCGTTCTGGCCGGCATCGAGGACGAAGTCTCGGCGGAACATTCGACCTATACAAAACCGGAAGAGGTTGAAGAATTTGTAAAAAAGACCGGTGTTGATTCGCTGGCGATCTCCATCGGGACCAGCCACGGAGCCTATAAATTCAAGGCCGGTCAGCCTGTCCCTCCACTTCGGTTCGATATTCTGGAAGAATGCGAAAAGCGTATTCCCGGTTTCCCGATCGTTCTTCATGGCGCTTCATCGGTAGTTCAGGAATACGTTGAATTGATCAACCGGTATGGCGGTAAACTTGAAGGGGCGGTCGGCATTCCTGAAGATCAGTTACGCAAGGCGGCCGCGAGCGCTGTCTGCAAGATCAATATTGATTCCGACGGGAGGCTGGCGGTAACCGCCAAAATTCGCGAATATTTTGCCAAGGATCCAAAAGAGTTCGATCCGCGCAAATATCTCGGTGAGGCGCGTAAAGAACTGGTCAAGCTGGTAAAACACAAGAATGAATCGGTTCTCGGTTCGGCCGGTAAAGCTTGATTTTGCCTGCAGCATCTTGTTGCGGCAGGAGGTGATAATTGAATACCCGCAAGTCTTCACGTGTACGATTTAACGTCGGGGCGACCATCAGGATCGCCGGCCGGCAGTTTCAGGGCGCGGTAGAAAATCTCAGCATGACCGGTATGTTTCTGGTAACCAACGAACAGCTTCCGGACGGTGAAACAGCTGAAATTACGATTGTACTTGGTGCCCCTCCTGGTGTTGAGGTGAACTTCACCGGTGTCGTTGCCCGCATTGCCGAGAATGGCATCGGATTTGCCTTCGAGAAGATGGCTCTTGATTCGTACATGCATCTGAAAAATATTATCGCCTACAATATCGATGATGCAGAAAAAGTTATGGAAGAAATCAGCCACTACAAAGATGAAAAAGTTGCTTCAGAGTAATAATAGATCGGGCTCAGGCTTGAGGAAGACACTATGAAAAGACATTCAACCCTGTTTTCTGCCGGCGGATTTTTGCTTGGCGTTTCTGCCCCTGTAGGCTGGATTGCGATCCGGCTGTTTTTTTATTATGATGCCGGACATGGTTTCTTAGAGCAGATCTTCCGCGACATCATAAAAGACGGCGAGCATTTTGCCATGTACAGTTATATGGGGGGCGGCACCGCCCTCGTTCTTGCTGTCCTTGGATACATGATCGGCAAGAACGGTGATGAACTGCGTGAGCGGGCTGCAGAGCTCGATATACTGCACCAGGAAGTTAACGAACAGAAGGAGATTTTCGAAAACCGTTACAAGGTTTTGGACAATAACATCAAGAACTTTCACCAGATCAGCAGCAAGATCCAAAAGTCTCTAAATCTTGATGAAGTGTTGCGCCTCTGTGCCGAGGGCCTTCACGATATTCTGGGTTACGAGCGCGTCAATATTTTAATGGCCGAAGAGGGCAAACAGCTGCGTTTCTTTGCCGCAATCGGGACCGATGATTTTAACTCGTCTGAGGTGGTTATGCCGATAGATCCGAGCATCGGGGTCATCTGGAAATGCTTTAATGATCGCAGTGTATATTTGATAGATGATATCTCACGCTATCCGGCAGACTACCACCTTAAGCCCCCACACAATAAGCTGGCGCCACTGCGTTCAAAAAGTTTTGTACTCTGCCCGATCGTCGTAAAGAATGAAGCTGTCGGTGTCTTCGGAATCGATAACAAAAACAGCCACCGCGCCCTTAATGACTCCGATGTCGATACGATTATGCTTTTCGCTGATCAGGTGGCATCCGCGATCACCCGGATCAATCTGTTGACTTCAATCGACACGCTGACATCCGAGATGGAGAGTTCATTCAAGTTTCTGCTGGCGAGTCGTGACCAGTATTCCAGAAATGTCGATAATCTGCGGGATGGTGTCGATTCGGTTGCCGATGGTACTTCAATTATCGCATCCGCTTCTGAAGGTGTGATGGCCTCAATTGATGAAACCAGTTCCGCCGTCAATGAGATTTCAGTCGCCATTGAACAGGTTACCCGAAATCTGGATCATCTGGCAGGGGTTATCCACCAGTCAGTCTCCGCCATGGAGCAGATCCACAGCACCATAGGCAATGTTGAGCAGAATGCGGCTATTTCTCACGAAGTTTCGTATCAGGTAAAAGAACGGGCTGAAGAGAGTCGGGCCGTGGTCACGGAAACGATAAATGCACTCGATGAGATCAAACTCTCGGTCGGTCTTTCATTTGACGCCATACAGCGCCTCGCCGAGAACAGCACCCGCATTGAAAATATTGTCCACGTTATTAACGATATCACGAAGCGCACCAATCTGCTGGCGCTGAACGCTTCCATTATTGCAGCCCAGGCGGGTGAATACGGAAAGAGTTTTGGCGTTGTGGCGGACGAAATTCGTAATCTGTCGCTCCAGACCGGTCATTCGACCGGTGAAATAACCTTCATCATCGAAGAGATCATGAGTGAATCGAAAACTGCCGCCAATAATATCAGTATAACCAAGGAGCTGGTGCATCGCGGTGTTGAACTGGGGCATACCACGGGGGAATCGCTCAAGGCTATCTTCGATAGTTCAGACTGTTCGCTTGAAATGACCAAGCAAATCAAGCAGGCGACACAGGAACAGGTGATCAGCGTCAAGCTGGTGGTGCGCTCCATGGAAGATATCAGTTCCATGACCTCGCAGATTTTCGCGGCATCGTCTGATCAGTCCAAAGCCACCAAGAGCATTGCCAGATCAATTGATACAATCAAGGATATGACCCACGAAATGGTTAAATCCACTTCACGCCAGGTTGATGACGGTAAACTGATTCGTCGTAACGTGGAATCGGTCAGTATCATGGTGACTGAAATGTTTGATAACATGGAGATGCGCAGGGCGCAGAGCGCGGACGTCGTCAAGGAACTGGAACAGATGAAAAGCATGACCTGACCACGCTGAACCTTTTGAACCGATGGAATCATGGAAAATAAATTTCTGGATTTAATTTATTGGCTCTGATAACGTGGCAATCTGCCCATGACGGCTACCCATTCGGGAGTTGATCGAACGCTGGCAGGCAGTAGCTTTACATACCGCACGGATTCGGAAGCCGAACCGGGACGGAAGGGGGTGGCCCCCACAGTGAGGTGTTTTTTCAGCATGAAACCGATCTGACCGTTCACGACGCGCCCTCCGGCGCGTTTTTTTGTTTTGGTAAGCTAGAAATTATTTTCCGAAAAAATGATTATGTTGACGCACTTATCCCGATTTATCGGGGCCGGGGAGATTCATGAGAAAGAAGACTACGATTCCCGACATAATGAAGATGAAGCAGAACGGACAGCGCATAACGATGCTGACGGCGTACGATTTTCCCTTTACACGCCTTATTGACGGCGAGGGGGTGGATGTCATTCTGGTCGGTGACTCGGCCGGCGTCGTGGTGGCCGGTCATGATACGACCCTGCCGGTTACCATGGATGAGATGCTCTACCATGTGCGGGCGGTAAAGCGTGCCGATCCAAAGGCACTCGTTGTCGCCGATATGCCCTTCATGTCATACCAGACCGGCATCGAGGATGCCTGCCGGAATTGCGGTCGAATGATCAAAGAGGGGGGCGCCGAAGCGGTCAAGGTTGAGGGCGGGAGCAATATGGCCCATGTCATCCGGGCCGTGTCTTCGATAGATATCCCGGTCATGGGCCATATCGGCTTGACGCCTCAGTCGGTTCACCGCATGGGCGGTTACAAGGTTCAGGGGAGAAACGGCCAGGCCGAGCGGATCATGGATGATGCCTTTGCCGTTCAGCATGCAGGAGCCTTTGCCGTCGTGCTGGAGGGAATCCCGGCATCACTGGCGGCAGAGATCAGCAGCGAACTGACCATTCCAACCATCGGCATCGGGGCCGGCCCCTCCTGTGACGGCCAGGTGCTGGTGATCCACGATATTCTCGGATTGTGCGACAAATATTCACCCAAGTTCGTCAAGCGCTATGCCGATCTGGCGCCGATCATCTCCGAGGCGGTCGCGCAGTATGTTGCCGAGGTCCGGAACGGCGAGTTTCCGACAGCAGAACATTCTTTCAGCTGACCCTTCGGCTCCGCTCAGGGAACAGTCGTTGGCTGAGCATGGAACAGATCGTTGGCTGAGCGAAGCCGAAGCCATAGGAACTATATGAAGATAATCAACAGTATCGTACATATGCAGGCGCTGGCAATCGCTCCGGAACGGGAAGGGAGGCGGATCTCTTTTGTGCCCACCATGGGGTTTCTGCACGATGGGCATGCCTCACTGCTGCGGGAGGGGCGAAAACGGGGAGACGTGCTGGTGCTCTCGATATTTGTCAACCCGATCCAGTTCGGGAAAAATGAAGACCTGGACAGCTATCCACGGAACATGGACCATGACTGCCGGATTGCCGAGGCGTGCGGTGTTGACATCGTATTCATCCCGACCGCCGCCGAAATGTATCCGAACGGCTTCCAGACCGGAGTCACCGTGCGGGATATTTCCCTGCCGCTCTGCGGCGCCAGCCGTCCGGGACACTTCGACGGCGTGGCTACGGTCGTCGCCAAGCTGTTCAATATCGTCCGTCCCGACGTGGCGCTCTTCGGCAACAAGGATTATCAGCAGCTGGCGGTGATTCGCCGCATGACCGCGGACCTGAACATGCCGGTCGAGATCGTGGGAATGCCGATTGTGCGCGAGGCGGACGACCTGGCGATGAGTTCGCGTAACGCCTATCTGTCTCAGGACGAGCGGCTGAGTGCGCTCTGTCTCTCCCGTGCCGTCAAGCGGGCTCGCGAACTGTTTGCTGCCGGGGAGCGGTCGGTCGCCGTTCTTGTGAGGGAAACTCGCGCCTGTATCGAACAGGAAGCCGCAGCAGCGATTGATTATGTCGAATTCAGAGACGATGCGACGTTACATGAATTGGAAGTTGCCGACAGCGGTACGTTGCTGGCATTGGCGGTAAAAATAGGAAAAACCAGATTGATAGATAATACCGTACTTGGAGAGGAGTTGTAACCATGCAGAGAATCATGTTGAAGAGCAAAATTCACCGTGCCACCGTTACCGGCGCAGACCTGCACTACGAGGGGAGCGTCACCATCGACCGCGACCTGATGGATGCGGCAGATATCGTTTCATATGAAAAAGTCGCGGTCTGGAATGTAACCAACGGCAGCCGTCTGGAGACCTATGCCATCGAAGGGGAACGAGGTTCGGGCGTGATCTGTCTGAACGGCGCCGCGGCACGTCTGGTGGCGCCAAGGGATCTCGTGATCATCGCCAGCTTCGTTAACATGGAAAATGCCGAAGCGATTAAATATGAGCCGAAACTGGTTTTTGTGGATGAGGAAAACCGCATGCTGCCGACGCGCAAGGAAGAGGCCGGACAGGCAAAGTTGAAGTGCGTGCATTAGAATCGGCAGTTGTTTTAAACTAACCGGCGGGAAATGAAGGTTTCCCGCCGGTTCTTCATTCACATCAACTGCCACACCACATACCCCAGCACTGCTGCCGCCCCTCCCGCCAGGGCGACCAGCGACGTCGCCACTCTCCCGCTGCTCCACCCTGCCGGGAGTTCTCCCAGCCGCATCGTGAAGCGCGCCATCCCGTCCAGAGCGCCGTCAATGGCGGCCTCATCGACCCCTTTCCATAAGAAGCGACTTAAAGCGACGAACGGACGGATGAAGAGCAACCGGTAGAGCCTATCCAGATACCAGCCGTTCAGCAGGAATCCGGTAATGGCAAGCCCTGCCTCTTCCCGTCTCAGCGCCGATGCCCGGCGTAGGCCGGTATAGCGCGACCAGGCCAACCCCATTCCGAGCAGACTGACAGTCGCTGCCGTGACCTGCAGGGCGATTTCAGTCGCCGGCGGGTTATGCCCGATTGGCGAAAAACCGGGGATCGAACCTAAGAAAGCGGTCAGCAGACCGTGGCTGCCAAGATATTCAGGCAGATTAAGCAGGCCTCCGAACAGAGCGATCAGAGCCAAAGGCGCGAGGGTCAGGAGCATGATCGGTTCGACTCCGCTCACCGACCGGTTTTCTCCCGCCACTAACCGATCCTCTTGCATCGCCGACAGCTCTTGTTCATCCACCAGCTGGTGGCTGAGCAGAGTCGCCCGGTGGCTGAGCGGAGTCGAAGCCCCGTGAAATACCAGGAACAGCATCCTGAATGTATAATAGGCGGTCAGAAGTGCCGTCAGCAGACCCAGGGCAAACAAGCTCCCGTAGAGCACGCCGCCGCGTTCAAAGACCGCTCCGAGAATGGCGTCCTTGCTGAAAAAACCTCCGCTTCCCGGAAAGCCGGCCAGGCAGAGGACTCCGGCCAGAAACGGCCAGTAGACGGCGGGCAGCTGTTTTTTCAGCCCCCCCATGCGGAAGATATCCTGCTCGTGGTGCAGCGCGGTGATGACGCACCCCGCGCCGAGGAACAGCAGCGCCTTGAAGAAGGCATGAGTCAGCAGGTGGAAACTGCTGGCTGTCAGCGCTCCGGCCCCGACCCCCAGCACCATATAGCCGATCTGGCTGATGGTGGAGTAGGCCAGAATGCGCTTCAGGTCGCGCTGGGCGCAGGCGCAGGTGGCGGCGTAGAAGGCCGTAAGGCCGCCGGTGGCCGCGATGGCAGCCAGCGCCGTCGGCGAAGAGCCGATCAGCGGGAACATGCGCGCCAGCAGGTAGACCCCGGCGGTGACCATCGTGGCGGCGTGGATCTGTGCGGAGACCGGGGTGGGGCCGGCCATCGCATCCGGCAGCCAGACCGAGAGCGGCAGCTGGGCCGACTTGCCGGCCGCGCCGATCAGCAGCAGAATCCCCAAAGCGGTGATCACCACGGCAGGCATCAGGAAGCCCATGCCGTTCAGTTCGGTGATGGAGACCGTGCCGAAGAGCTGGAACATCCAGACCATGGCGATGCTCAGGGCGGTGTCGCCGATGCGGGTAACGATAAAAGCCTTGCGCCCTGCGGTGGCGTTCTTTTCCTCGGTGTACCAGAAGCCGATCAGCGCATAGGAACAGAAACCGACCCCCTCCCACCCCAAATAGAGCAGCGGCAGGTTTTCGGCCAGGATCAGCGTCAGCATCGCGAAGACGAAGATGTTCAGCAGGGCGAAGTAGCGGGCAGGGGAGGGGTCGTCCTTCATGTAGCCGACCGAATAGAGATGGATCAAGCCGCAGACGAAGGTGATCATCAGCGTCAGCGCCAATGAGAGCTGGTCCAGATACAAGGCGATGGGGGCCTTGAAATCGAAGTCGGAGAGCCAGGAGGCGTACTCGATTTTCACCGGAGCCGTGAAGCTGAGAAAGACAAGAACGGAGCAGGCAAAGGCGCCCCAGATCACGCCGCAAGCGACGGTTTCACCAATGCGGCGCGGCAGGCTGCGGCCGAACAGGGCGTTGAACAGGCCTCCCGAGAGCGGCAGCAGGAGTATCAGGGCGAGGTTTAGTTTCATGTTACCCTTTCATCTCGCCGAACATATCGGTATTCACCGTTTTCCGCCGGCGGTGCAGATACACAACCATAGCCAGCGCCAGCGAGACCTCCGCCGAGGTCAGCGCCATGATGAAGAGTGCGAACAACTGGCCGTCGGGATTGCCCCAGCGGGCCGAACCGGCTACAAAGACCAGCATGACCGCGTTCAGCATGACCTCGATGCTGACCAGCATCATGATCAGGTTGGCGCGCCATGCCAAAAGACCTCCCATGCCGATGAAGAACAGCAGGGCGGCCAGAACCAGGATATGTTCCAACGGGACGATCATTTTCCCTCACCCCCAGCCCCTCTCCCTGAGGGAGAGGGTGGCCGAAGGCCGGGAGAGGGTGATTTCCCCAGATACAACGCCCCTACCAGGGCAAACAGAAGTTGCAGCGAAACAAGCTCCACGGCCAGACCATGCTCCTGGAAGAGGCGTCGGGAGACTTCGCGGATCGGCAACGCTGCGGGATACGCCGCAACTTGTGCGTGACGCGCAGCGATCAAGGTAACCAGCGAAGCTATGCTGACGGCTGACAGCAGCAGCGCCGGCAGCCATTCGCGCCATGAAGGCGCCAGCCCCTTTTCGGGATGCCCCAGATCGAGCATCATGATCACGAACAGGAACAGCACCATGATGGCGCCGGCATAGAGGATTACTTCGAAAGCCGCTACCAGCGGCGCCATCAGCAGGAAGAAAATGGTCGCCATACTGAACAGGGAGGTGACCAGGTACAGGATCGCATGTACCGGATGCTTTTCGGTGATGGCCAGGATCGTGCCGGCTATGGCGACAGCGGCCAGAATGTAGAAGATAGTTTGTTCGATCATGGCATAAGCGACCTGACATCCACCGGCTTATCCTCTTCCAGCCCTGTTCCGCGCGGTTGCGTCACGCCGATCCCGGCGTGACGGTAGAAATTGTATGAGGCGTCCTTGCCGCAGCCGTCTATCAGCAGATCCTCCTTCTCATAGACCAGATCCATGATGTCCCGTGTGCAGATTTCGAAGTCAGGCGTCATCTGGATCGCCAGGGTCGGACAGGCTTCCGCACAGAGGCCGCAGAAGATGCAGCGGGAGAAGTTGATCCGGAACCAGGCGGCGTAACGGCGGCCATTCTCCTGTTCGGCGGATTGCATTGAAATGCAGTCGACCGGGCAGGCCGCGGAACAGAGATAACAGGCGACACAACGTTCACCGCCATCCGGATCGCGCGTGAGGACGATTCGGGCCCGAAAGCGCGGGTAAGGGACCCGCTTCTCTTCCGGATACTGGATTGTCACCGGCTTGCGCAGCATGTGCGCGAGCGTAACGCGGAACCCGCCTAATATGGCTTTAATGTCTGAAGCTATCTGCATGGGCCATCTGTCCTTGGAAAAGCAGAGACGCTCCCGCGGGAGCGTCTCTTTTCGTCGGTAGTTAACTTGCCGTCTGATCAGGCGTTAGCGACTTTTGCCCGCTCAGCCTTCTTAAGCAGCGCAGAAGCCAGCGGATGACTGTTATTCAAGGCATACAGACTGGCGGTGTTGCCTGCCGGCGTTTTAATCGCCGGATTTGCGCCGCCATCGAGCAGCGCCTGCACCGTCTGGTTACAGCCGTAAATAGCTGCCAGCATCAGCGGAGTATGCCCTTCGCGGTCGCGGGCATCGACATTGGCACCTTTTTCAATGAGCATCCGGGCGATCTCAGTATGCCCATTGGCTGCTGCATAGTGGAGGGGAGTCTTGCCTTTATCGCTGCTGGCGGTGATGTCGGCACCGCGATGCAGCAGGTCCTGGACAAAATCCTTGAGCCCTTCTTTGGAAGCACTGATCAGCGGGGTGTGGCCATGTCGGTCTTTTGAATTCACGCTTTCCATGTTTGAATCCTCCCGTGGGTTCATGATCGGGCAGCATTGCCCGTGTAAGTATCACTTCAACGCAAGCCACCAGCCGGTGATCAGTATGTTCAAGAGCGCCAGCGGCGTCAACACCTTCCACCCCAGGTGCATCAGCTGGTCATAGCGCAGCCGGGGCAGGGTTCCGCGCATCCAGATGAAAAAGAAGGCCACCGCAAGAGTCTTGAATGAGAACCAGACGGTCGGCGGCAGCAGCGGACCGTGCCATCCCCCCAGAAAGAAGGTTGTCGCCAGCCCTCCCAGGACGATGATGTTGATGTACTCACCGACAAAAAACAGCCCGAAGCGCATGCCGGAATATTCGGTATGGAAGCCGGCCACCAATTCTCCCTCCGCTTCGGGGAGATCGAACGGGATTCGCTTGCATTCGGCCGTAATGCTCAGCAGAAAGATAATAAACGCCAGAGGCTGGTAGACGATAAACGGCACCCTTTCCTGTGCCGCAACGATATCGGTTAGATTGAAGGAGCGCGACAGCATGACGATCGGAACCAGTGCCAGCCCCATTGACAGTTCGTAGGAGATAAGCTGCGCCAGGCCGCGGATTCCTCCCAGCAGCGCATATTTGGAATTGGAGGCCCAGCCGCCGATCGCCACTCCATAGACTGCGATCGAAGAGAGCGCCAGAAAGAAGAGCAGTCCCACATTCAGATCAGCAACCAACAGCGGCAGGGTGTGTCCGTATATCGTCAGCGGCGCACCGAAAGGGATCACGGAAAAAATCAGCATGGCGGGAATTGCGGCCATGGCCGGGGCCAGATAAAACAGCCAGCGGTCGGCGGCAGCAGGGACGACATCTTCTTTGGTGAGGAGTTTGATCAGGTCCGCCAGTGGTTGCAGCAGACCAAAGGGACCGACACGGTTGGGGCCTTTGCGGTCCTGAACCCAGGCCAGAATTTTCCTCTCTGCGAACACCAGATAGGCGGCCAAGGTAAGGATGACGGAGAAGACCAGCGCCAGTTTAGCGGCAAAGAGAGCTATGTCCAGAGAGAATGCCGTCATGTGAACCCGCTGGAAACAGGTAAGAGAAATAAGCAAACCGCAAGGAATAACGCTGTTTTTATATACCATACATTGGATGTGAACGCCACGTGCTATTTGCAAAAGTACAAAAATTGCCCCGTCAGCATTAAGCGCTTGAATCTGAGGGGTACGGAACACTATAATGCACTCTTCAAGGAGAACAACGATCATGAATGTGTTTCTGGCTGATTTTATAAAAAGCGCCGCAAAACCGAAAGACTATCCACCGCCGGGGCTGCCGGAGGTGGCCTTCGTAGGGCGTTCCAACGTCGGCAAATCTTCGCTGATCAACGTGCTCGCCGGACGCAAGGGGCTGGTGCGAACCAGTTCGACCCCCGGCCGGACACAGCTGATCAATTTCTTTGACATCAACAGCATCCTGACCCTGGTGGACCTTCCGGGTTACGGCTACGCCAAGGCTCCTCCGGCACTGCGCAAACAGTGGGGGCCGATGATCGAGGCATACCTTGCCTCCCGTGAGAGCCTCAAGGCGGTCGTGCTGATCCTTGACATCCGCCGGGTGCCTTCCGACGGCGACCTGCAGATGCTGCGCTGGCTGGAGCTGTACAATATCCCGCCGATTCTGGTCGTGACCAAGTGTGATAAATTGTCAAAAAATGAGCAGGCCAAACAGAAAAGCCTGATTGCTGCAGCAATCAAACGTGACAAGAACATGCTGCTCCCGTTTTCGGCGCTCTCGAAAGAGGGGCGTGACGGCATCTGGAACGAGATCGGGACCGTCCTTGAAATTAACCTGAAACCGGTCGGTTCGACTCCGCTCACCGACCAAAAGTAGCCAAAAATATCAACAAGCAACCTGACATTCCGTTCCCTGAGCGGAGTCGAAGGGAGCAAGCCACAGGACCAGCATTCATGAAAACAACGGCCTCAAAAACAATTACTCCACCCATGCCGGATATGCAGAAGCGACCGGATACCCGCCGGATACCTATCGCCAAGGTCGGAGTCAAGGATATCACCTATCCGATCGTGGTGATGGACAAGAACCGCACCCTGCAGCATACCGTGGCGAAGATCAATATGTACGTCGATCTGCCGCATCAGTTCAAGGGCACCCACATGAGCCGCTTTGTGGAAATTCTCAACAAGTACCGCGAGCAGATCGCCCTCGACAAGCTGGAAACGATTCTTGAAGAGATGAAATCAAAACTCGGCTCGGAGAGTGCCCATCTTGAGATCCAGTTCCCCTACTTTATCGACAAGGCTGCACCGGTTTCCGGAGCCAAGAGCCTGATGGAGTACACCTGCGAATTCAGCGCCTCCATGACCAATGACCTGGATTTCGTCCTCGGCATCAAGGTGCCGCTGACCTCGCTCTGCCCCTGCAGCCGGGAACTGTCCCGTTTCGGGGCCCACAACCAGCGCAGCATCATGACCGTACGGGTCCGCTATCGGGACTTCATCTGGATCGAGGACCTGGTGGAGCTGATCGAGCAGTGCGGCTCCAGTCCGCTCTACTCCCTGCTCAAACGCGCCGACGAAAAGTTTGTTACCGAGCAGGCCTATGCAAATCCGCGTTTCGTGGAGGATATGGTGCGCGAGGCCCATTCGAGGCTGGCGGCTCAGGAGAACATCACCTGGTTTTCGGTCGAGGCGGAGAATTTCGAATCGATCCATAATCATTCGGCCTATGCGGCGGTGGAGCTGGATCTACGATGAATAAACGATGAAAAGGGGGCTGATCGTCTTCGCCCGCGAACCGCTCCCTGGGATGGTAAAAACCAGGCTCGCCGCGGTCCTTGGTGATCAGGCCGCCACAAAGCTTTATGAAACCATGCTGCAGGATGTGCTGACAGCGGCCCGTCGGTTGAGCGAAATAGACACCGTTGCCTACTGGGCCTGTGAAGAAGAATCGCTCTCGCTACTGTCAGATCGTTACCGGTGCCGCTCGCGGCGCCAGGGTCGGGGAGACCTTGGACAGCGGATGCAGAGTGCGTTTGAGGAGATGTTTGCGACCGGCTCGGACATCTGCTGCATTATCGGCAGCGATGCCCCCGATTTGCCGCTTTCGTTTATCCGGGAAGCCTGCCGATTGCTTGAAACAGCGCAGACCGATGTCGTCTTTGGCCCGAGCAGGGATGGCGGCTATTATCTGCTCGGAATGCGGAAGGTCTGGCCGCAGCTTTTCTCTAATATTCCCTGGAGCAGTTCCACCGTGCTTGAGCAGAGTCTGGCCGCGGCGCGGGATTCCGGGCTGACAGCCGCCCTGCTGCCCGAATGGCAGGATATAGATACGCTCGAAGACTTGCGGGCATTTCAGGAACGAAGCCGCTTGAAGGCATCAATGGAGACCGGATGAAACCTGTTGTCATCATCGCGGCCGTACCGCAGGAAATTGAGCTGCTGGAAATGGCGCTTGAACATTTCGGCAAGGTAAAAACCGGCGGTTTCGAGTATGTCGAAGGGACTCTCGGCAAACTGCGGGTTGTAGTCTCCGCCGGTGGGGTCGGAAAAGCCAATGCGGCTGCCACGGCCGCCGTCATGATCGACCGCTACCAGCCACAACTGGTGATCAACACCGGTTGCGCCGGAGCCTATATAGGCAGCGGCCTTGCCATCGGCAATCTGGCCGTGGCAAGCGAGGAGGTTCTGGCCGATGAAGGCGTGATCGTCGCAGGCGGCTGGAAAGACCTGCGTTACATGAATATTCCCTCCGTGGAGCAGGGGGGGCTGGACTGTTATAACCTGCTGCCGCTTTCCCGGCACGCCTCGGAAAAGGCGATGCAACTGGCGGATTATTATGGCGTTAAACTTGTGCGTGGCCGCTTTGCCACCGTTTCAACCTGCAGCGGCACCCGTAAATATGGTTCCGAAATAGCGCATCGCTGGAACGCGGTGATTGAAAACATGGAGGGTGCGGCGGTGGCACAGGTTTGTCTGCGCTGCGGTGTCGACTGCCTTGAAATACGCGGGATAAGCAACATTGTGGATGAGCGTGATCTGCTGAGGTGGGACATACCGCGGGCCGTTGAAGCCGCCCAGCGGTTTGTGCTGAAATATCTTGAGTATATGGACCGGCCGGATATGATGCCGCACTGAAGGCGGTTCCCGGACCGTAAACTTGAAAACTGTTATCCACGAAAGACACGAAAGTCACGAAAGAAGAACAAGGAGATAGATATAAAACTTTCGGTTATAAATCTGAAGCCAAATTATTCAGGGTCCTTTCGTGTGCTTTCGTGCTTTTCGTGGACAAAATGAAGTGGTGTAACTGTCAACGCTCCCCGAAAATTGCCGTACCGATTCTCACCAGAGTTGCCCCTTCCTGAATCGCCGCTTCAAAATCACCCGACATCCCCATGGAAAGCTCTGCCATGTCAACGCCCGTAATCCGTTGTGCGGCTATGACCTCGGATAGTCGGCGCAACTCCGCAAAATACGGCCGGGCGGCTTCAGGATCATCGAAAAAAGGAGGCATCGTCATCAGCCCCTTCACCCTGATATTAGGCAGCAGGGCGCATTCCCGCACCAGCTGAAGCGTCCCCGCCTCGGATGCCCCCGATTTGGACGCTTCGCCGGATATGTTTACCTGAATCAGTACGTCGCAGATCTTTCCGAGCTTATCCCACTGCCGATCGATCTCCTGTGCCAGTGAAAGGCGGTCAACCGAATGGATCATCGCCACCCGGCCGGTGATGTACTTCACCTTGTTGCTCTGCAGATGGCCGATAACGTGCCACTCTACGGCTTCATGCACCTCGGCCAGCTTCGGCACCAGTTCCTGGATGTAGTTCTCCCCGAAAACCGTCTGTCCGGCCTGGCAGGCCGCAATGATATCAGCGGCCGGCCGGGTCTTTGACACCGCTACCAGGCGGACGGAGGCAGGGTCGCGGCCTGCCGCTTCAGCCGCGGCCCTGATGCGCTCGTTGATCCCGGCAAGATTGGCGGAGATGGTCATCTTATGGTCCTTACCCCACGGCCTGCATGGTCTGCAGCACTTCATACAGCTCAGTCATCGGCAGGCCGATCACATTGGTGTAGGAACCGTTGATCGAGCGGACAAAATGCACGGCACCACCCTGAATCGCATACGCCCCCGCCTTGTCCATAGGGCAGCCGGTGGCGATATACGCTGCGATCTCACGTTCTTCCAGCTTCTTGAAGGTCACCTCCGTGCAGACGCTCCGGCTGATGTGGACACCGCTGACCTTGTCGAAAACCGTGAAGCCGGTGATGACCTCGTGATCCCTGCCGGAGAGACCGGACAACATCCGCAGCGCGTCGGCGTCATTCACCGGCTTGCCGAGAATCTCACCATCCAGCACCACTATCGTATCGGCCCCGATGAAGAAACGGCCGTCGTGTGCCGCCGCAACCGCATCGGCCTTTTCGCGCGAGAGGCGCAATACGTGGTCGGCGGCCGCTTCCCCCGGCAGAACATCTTCGCGGATATCAGCCGGTACAACCGTGAACTCGATGCCGGCCAGCGCCAACAGTTCGGTGCGGCGGGGCGATGCGGAGGCCAGGATTATGTCGCCGTGATTATTTCCCATCTTCAGCAGCCTTCTTTGCCTCTTCGGCAGCTTTCCTTCGCCGCTCTTCACGTTCTTCAAGTGTCCTGTGTTCGGCTTCCATATCCTGCCAGTGCTTTGTCCAGTCCCTCTTGCGGACTTGATGAAGCACAAACACGCCCGGAATGATGACGCATCCCCAGAAAATATTCATGGTCGCATCGTTAATAATTCCGTAGGCCAGCGAGGCGATTCCCATCACCAGCAGAAATGCTTCCATTGACAGAATACGTCCTATCAGCGAAGCCTTTTGAATCTCGTTTTGTGTATCATGCGTCATGTGATTTCTCCGGCCAGGGGAACATCTTGCCTGGATTCAATATATTTTTTGGATCAAGAGCAGCTTTAATGGCTTTCATCGCGGCGATTTGGTGGGGAGACAGCTCCAGCTCTATATAAGGGGCCTTGGAAAGCCCGACCCCGTGTTCGCCGGACATCGTGCCGTTCAGATCCAGCGCGGCCTGAAAGACGTCACGAATCGCCTGATGCGCCTTTTCATCCATGCCGGGAACGGATTTGTCTACCATGATATTGACATGGATATTGCCGTCGCCGGCGTGGCCGAAGTTGACGATCGGGATGTCGTACTTCGCCTGAATCTTCTCGATGGCGCGGATGATGTCCGGTACCTTGCTGCGCGGCACCACGACATCCTCGTTATACTTGGTGGGATTGATATCACGCAGCGACGGTGAAACCAGCCGCCGCACCCTCCAGAGTTCTTCCGATTCGGCGGCATCTTTGGCCGCCCGGAACTGCACGAGTCCCAGCGGCTTGATCAGGTCATGGATCTGCGCCGCCTGCTTCTCGATAAGGTCACGGTCGCCGTCCACCTCGATCAGCAGCACCGCCCTTCCCTCAAGCGGAATCCCCAGGTTAAAGCGGCGCTCGACGCATTGCAGCGTGGCATAGTCCATGAATTCGAGCGTCGTCGGAATGATCTTGTTGCCGATAATCGTCGAGACCGCCTTGGCTGCGCCGTCGATCGAATCGAAGATCGTCAGCATGGTCTTCTTTGCATCGGGAAACGGCAGAATCTTGAAGATGATCTTGGTGATAACCCCCAGCGTGCCTTCGCTGCCGCAGAGCAGACGGGTCATATCGTAGCCGACTACCGCCTTGTAGGTTTCGCCGCCGGTACGGATAATCTCGCCGGTCGGCAGCACTACTTCCAGGCCCATGACAAAGTCGCGGGTGACACCGTACTTGACACAGCGCGGCCCCCCGGCGTTCTCGGCGACATTGCCTCCCAATGTCGAAAATTTGAGCGAAGCCGGGTCGGGGGGATAGAAGAAGCCCAGCTTTTCGACGGCTATCTGGAACTGCTCCGTGACCAGCCCCGGCTCAACCTCGGCAATCAGGTTTTCGGTGTCGATCCGCAGGATACGGTTCATGCGGGTGGTCACCAGTACGACCCCGCCCCCCTTGGGAAGCGCACCACCGGTAAATCCGCTGCCGGCGCCGCGGGGAAACACCGGGAAACCCTCGCGGTTGGCCAGTTTCAGCACCGCGGAGACCTCTTTCGCATTGGCCGGATGGACAACCGCATCCGGCAGAAATTCCATCTGGGTGGCGTCATAGCCGTAGCAGATCATATCCTGTTTGGCTGTCGCTATATTGTCGGAACCGACAATTGACGTCAGCTCTTTGATCAGTTGTGCTGCAAGCATGGGTAATCCTTTCTGAAAGTTTCAGGAGCCAAGATACATGATATCACAACAACACTGCAAGGCAGTTTTGCAATAAATAACAATGCAGTGCGTTATCTTGAATGTTACCCTTTTTCACGCACTCCACAACAATTTACGACCACGACGGAGATTTTCCGGACGCTCACTTTAACCGCCAAGTTGAAATCATGTATAATGATAGTGATCCGTGTTATAACACGTACGGATGAAGTGAAATTTCTTGCTCCTGCGGAACAGGTGAGTTGACTGATTAAAAGGGGACTTATCATGCAAAAAATACTGGTGTTTGTTGTCACGGCCTTTTTTCTCGTCACCGCGGCTTTGGCCGAAACCTCAATCAAGGAAGAAGGAAAAGAGGTAGGACAGGCTTTCAAGAAGGCGGGCAAGGAGACCGGTCACGCCTTCAAGGAGGGTGGTAAGGAAACCGGCCACGCCTTCAAGGAGGGTGGTAAGGAGGTCGGTCAAGGGCTCAAGGAAATGGGGAAGGAAACCGGGAAAGAGTCCAAAAAAGCAGGCCGCTCGATAGGTGACGCGTTCAAACAGATGGGACGTGATATCAAGACATTCTTCACCGGGAAATAGGCACACATGCCCCGTGGAACATAGACGCCCTTCTGTCAGGTTAAATCTCTGTTGCCAGCTGGTGCAAAACCATTTATCCTTGCGTGAGTTTGCAATAAATAAACATCGGGAGGTTTACAAGAATGAAACGTTTCAGCAAAATTGCAGCATCAGTAGTTATGGCGGCGTTGCTTGCCGTCCCTGCCTTTGCCGCACAAGAGGCTAAGAAGGATGGCGGAAAAACCGTAACGACCGCCTCCGGTCTCAAATACGTCGATGTCGTCGTCGGTAAGGGTGCATCACCTGCCGCCGGTAAACAGGTCAAGGTGCATTACACCGGGACACTTGAAAACGGTAAGAAATTTGACAGTTCGGTTGACCGCAACGAGCCGTTCTCATTCATAATCGGTGTCGGCCAGGTTATTCCGGGGTGGGATGAAGGTGTCATGACGATGAAAGTCGGCGGCAAGCGCAAGCTTATTATCCCGTCCAAGCTCGGCTATGGAACCCGTGGGGCCGGTGGAGCCATTCCTCCGAATGCAACCCTGCTGTTTGATGTGGAGCTGCTTGACGTCGCAAAATAATCTTCTTTTTTAACCTGTAGCAACGGATCAGCCCGCACTCGCGGGCTGTTTTTGTCTAGTATATCGGAGCGGTAAATGACCAACCTGATTTCTGCCGAAGGGCTGAAAAAACTGTGTGATGAATATGACTATCTCTGGAAAGTGGAACGCCCCAAGGTTGTCCGGGGGGTATCCGACGCGGCGGCGGAGGGTGACCGTTCGGAGAATGCCGAGTACATTTACGGGAAAAAAAGGCTGCGCGAGATTGACCGCAAGCTGAAGCACATAGGTTCGCGCCTGAAAGTGCTGAAGGTGGCGACGGTGCCGGCAAATCCCAAACAGGTAACGTTCGGCTGCTGGGTCACATATGAAGAGGAGAGTGGAGACCGGCGTAGTTATCAACTGGGCGGCCCGGATGAGATCGATGTCAGCATCGGCAGGATCAGCATGGATTCACCGGTCGGGCAGGCGCTGCTGCACAAAAAGCTCGATGATGAAGTGACCGTCCGAAAGCCGGGGGGCGAAATAACGCTGTATATTACCGGCATCAGTTCGACACGGCCGGAATTGTAATGACCGGAGTATTTTGCTTTTTAAGTAAGATCCAGCCTGTCAACGCCTGACAAGCCGCTGGCCATGCTTTCGGATCAACCGTCGCAACGATTCATCCAGTCAAACAATCAAGAGAGGTACCCGTGGCACTTATATCACTTCGCACCATAGCCTTGGCCTTCGGCGGCCCCCCTATTTTCGACGGCATCAACCTGCAGATCGAGGCGGGCGACCGGCTCTGCCTGATGGGGCGCAACGGCAGCGGCAAATCGACGCTGTTGAAGTTGATCGGCGGCGAGTTGACGCCGGAAGGGGGCGAAGTCCAACGTCAGCAGGGGCTCAAGGTGGCCCAGCTCACCCAGGACGTGCCGCAGGGATTGACCGGGAACGTCTTTGACGTCGTCGCCTCCGGCATGGGCACGGCTGCGGCCGTGCTGGCCGAATATCACCATGTCAGCCACCAGATGGCTCATGATCACAGCGAAAAGCTGCTGGCACGTCTTGAAGTGCTGCAAAAGGAGCTGGAGGAGAATGACGGCTGGAACCTGCATCAGGAGGTGGAGCGTGTGCTGAACCGGCTGGATCTGGACGCCGAGACGGAATTCACCGAGCTTTCGGGGGTACCAAGCGCCGTGTGCTGCTGGCCCGTGCCCTCGTATCCAGCCCCGACATCCTGATTCTGGACGAACCTACCAACCATCTCGATATCGATACGATCCTCTGGCTGGAGGAGTTTCTCGCCAAAAACGTCAGGACGGTGCTGTTCGTGACCCATGACCGCGCCTTTGCCCGGCGGCTGGCCAACCGGGTAGCCGAGCTGGACCGGGGGAGAATCTACGCCTTCTCCTGCGGGTATGATGAATTCGTCGAGCGGCGCGAAGCGTTGCTGGAGGCGGAAATCTCCCGCCAGGCGCTGTTCGACAAGAAGCTGGCCCAGGAAGAGGTCTGGGTCAGGCAGGGGATCAAGGCCCGCCGCACCCGCAACGAAGGGAGAGTCCGGGCGCTGAAGAAACTGCGCGAAGAGTCCCGTCAGCGGAGGGAACGTCAGGGGACCGCCAAGATCCAGCTGCAGGTGGCGGACCGCTCCGGAGCGCTGGTGGCCGAGGCGACCGGCGTTACATTCGCCTACGACGGGCGGCCGATTGTCAAGAACCTCTCCACCACGATCATGCGCGGCGACCGGATCGGCATCATCGGCCCGAACGGTTCGGGCAAGACGTCCCTGCTCCGTCTGCTGCTGGGTGAACTGGACCCGCAACAGGGGGAGATCAAGCTGGGACCCCGCCGTGAGGTGATCTACTTCGACCAGCTGCGCGAGCAGCTGGATATGGACAAGAGCGTGCAGGAAAATGTGGGTGAAGGGAACGACACCCTGATCATCAACGGCCAGTCGCGCCATATCATCGGCTATCTGCAGAACTTCCTCTTCTCGCCGGAGCGGGCCCGTTCGCCGGTCAGCATCCTGTCGGGAGGCGAGCGCAACCGGCTGCTGCTGGCCAAGCTTTTCACCAAGCCCTCCAATATCCTGGTGATGGACGAACCGACCAACGACCTCGATGCCGAGACGCTCGACCTGCTGGAGGACCTGCTGGTGGAGTATCCCGGCACGCTGCTGCTGGTCAGCCACGATCGAGAATTCCTCAACAACGTCGTGTCGAGTACGCTGGTGCTGTCAGGCGACGGTTCGGTGCGGGAGTTCGTCGGCGGTTATGACGACTGGCTGAGCCAGGCCGGGGCGGAGGCAGCCGCCCTGACTCAGGCGGCGCAGAAAGCGGTCCCGGAAAAGGGAAAGCCGCAGAAGGAAAAGGTGCGCAAGCTCTCATTCAAGGAGCAGCAAGAGCTGGAGGCGCTGCCGGAGCGGATCGCCGCCATCGAGAAGGAGCAGGGCGAGCTGCACGCCCGGCTGGCAGACCCTGATTTTTACAAGAGCGCCGGAGGAGAGGTCGCAGCCGTCAATGCCCGCCTGGCGGTGTTGGAGCAGGAGCTGGAAGCGGCATTTCTGCGCTGGGATGAACTGGAGAGCCAGAAAGGGTAGCTCCCGTCATTCGTTAACCGGCAGCCGGAGCAGCAGCGCAGCCACCCCGAAGGCCGTTACCGTCAGCAGTATTATCATCGCCGCCACCCCGTTCCAGCCGAAGTTCACCCAGAACAGCCCTCCCGCCGTGCCGGAGATGCTCGAACCGAGATAGTAGGAGAACAGGTAGAGCGACGATGCCTGGGCCTTGGCTGTCCGGGCACGCCGCCCGACCCAGCTGGAAGCGATGGCATGGACGCTGAAGAATCCGCAGGTAAAAATCCCCACGCCGGCAACAATTGCCGGCAGCGATCCTGACAGCGTGACCAGTGTCCCCCCCAGCATGACCGAAAGGGTCAGCCGGATCATGAAGGGGCGGCCAAAGCGGTGGATCAGGCTCCCGATTACCCCCGAGCTGAACGAACCGAGCAGGTAGACAAGAAAGATCAGGCTGACCTGGAAGTGACTGAGATTGTAGGGTGCTGCCAGCAGCCGGAAACCGATATAGTTGTAGAGCGAGATGAAGCCTCCCATGGAAAGAAAGGCCAGCGCGTAAAGGCAGAGCAGGCCGGGATCGCGCAGGTGCTGGAAGAGCGAGGTGAACAGGTAGCGCACCCGGAACGGCCGCTGGCGGAAGTTCGTGGAAGTCGGCAGACTCTTCAGAAACAGCAGGGTGAGCAGCAGGCTGATGACCCCGATCAGCGCAATCGCACTGGGCCAGGGGACATAGCGGCAGAGGAGCGCCGAGCCGATTCGCCCGGTCATCCCCCCCAGCGCGTTGCCGCTGATGTAGAGCCCCATCGCGTGACCGATCGCCCGGGCATCCATCTCCTCCCCCAGATAGGCCATCGCCACCGAGGGAACGCCCGCCAGCGCGAGACCCTGCAGCAATCTCAGCATCAGCAGGGATTCGAACGAATGGCTGAAATATGTTGCCATTGCCAGTAGCGAGGTCAGGAAGAGCGCGGCAGTCATGACCCGGCGTCGGCCCAGCGTTTCAGATACCGTGCCGGCAATCAGCATGCCGAGCGCCAGCGCAATCGTTGAAAACGAGAGCGGCAGACTGGACACCGCCGGCGACACCCCGAACTCCTGCGCAAACAGCGGAAGGAGCGGCTGAACATCGTAGAGCGTGACGAAGGTGACGAAACCGGCGCAGAACAGAGCCACGTTGATGCGCCGGAAGCCGGGACTGCCGACCCGTACCGCCCCTTCCGTAATTGCGGACATTAAATCCCCCCTTAAAATGTGCACCAGCCCCAGTCAATAGCAAATGCAGCGGTGAATTACCACTCGAAGTTTCCGTGCTGCGTTGCCGATCCGGAAAGTTGGTGTACTCTATTGACAACGGGGCGCATTTGCGCGATTGTCAGCCCCGTACGCTCCACCCGGCCGAACAGGGCGGAACAACAGGTTTTGAACTTCCGGATTTTATTCAGGTGGCGGACTTGAACGTATTGCTGAAAACCTGCAGGCAGATAGCGACCACGGCGGTATTTCTTGTTATGGCCGGCTGTGCCGGCACCACGACCTTTACCGCGTACCCCCAAAAGATCCAGACCCTCATCGCCTCCTTGTCAAACCGCACCCCGGTCGATTTGTCCAAGTGCCTGCTGAGCGAATGCAAAAGCAACGACCTGGTCCTCTACAACATGGAACGGGGGCGGTTCGCGCAGGTGGTCGGCAACGGTGACGTCAGCATGTCCGACTTCGGGGCAGCGATGGAAAAAATCAGGGTGAACGACGAAAGAGCCCTGATCAGCGCCTCAGCCATCGGCGCCAACGTGGCGGCAACCCTGGTCAATGATAACGCGATTCCCTACGAGGGTGAGGGGTATGAGCGAGTGTTGCTGCATCACTTCCAGGCGCTCAATTATTTAAAGAAGAAGGATATTGAGGGTGCCGGGGTCGAGGTCCGCCGCGCCAACGCCGAGCAGAACGAGTCTCTGAAACGTTTTGAAAATGAGCTCGAGAACAGCCATGATGCGGCGGCGGATAACAAGGTCAGTTCAAACAGCGTCTTTCGGATTGATACCCGGTATGCCCAGATGGACGAAATCGCGGGCAGGGTAAAGAACTCGTTCCAGAATGCTTATACCTTCTACGTTTCCGGTTTCATCTATGAATTGCTCCAGCAGCCCAATGATGCCTATATCGACTACAAAAAGGCGCTGGAGATCTATCCAGACAACCGGTATCTGCAGCAAGACGTGCTGCGGCTTGCTAAAAAACTGGAGATGCGTGAGGAGCTTGAGGAGCTTAAACGGCGATTTCCGGCAGACAATAAACGCTTTATCGATGAAAACGGAGCCGGATCAGGAGAACTTCTGGTGTTGTTCGAGGATGGCTTCGTACCACGGAAGCAGGAGATTAAAATCCCCATTCCGATTGGCAGGGGAGGGCTTGTCGCCATAGCGTTCCCGATCTATCAGGAAAAATGGTCGTCTTGGGCGCCGCTGAGTATTCTCAACAACGATGAACTGATCGGCAGCACCGAACCGATCTGTGACGTGCGTGCATTGGCGGTCAAGGCGCTGAGGGAAAAGGCGCCGGTGATTGCTACCCGCCAGATTATCCGGGCGGTTGCCAAAGGAGCGGCTGCAGCTGAAGCCAGGAAGAGGATGGGAGATCTTGGACAATTCGCTTCCGATGTCTGGAACCTGATCAGCGAGAGTGCCGATCTCCGCAGCTGGCTCACCCTTCCTGCCGACGCCCAGATATTGCGGACAAAGCTGCCGACCGGCAGCTACAGGCTGGCGCTGCGGCATCCGATGGCGGCCGGAGTTACATATGCCGATGTCAACATAAACGCCGCCGGCAAAACCGTTATGCAGGTAATTCGGGCCGGCGGGCAGATATATAGCTCGGTCACGTCGTTTTAGTACGGTTGTTTAGTAGCCGCTCCGGAGTTATTGCCGTGTCGCTTGAAACACCGGGAACCGTAATCTACAGGCAAGAAGGGGACTAAAGTGATGAACAGTTATTTACGAACGCTGTCTGCAATTTCATTCGCGATTCTGTTGTCGCCGCTTCTGACACTCGCCGCCGAACCTGGCAAGGGGGAAAAGGAAACCATCGTTATCGGAGCTCTCAAGGTTCAACCGTCAGTGATCGAAATGGCGGAAAAGAAACATCGACTCCCAGAGCTGAAGCGGGTATCAGATTCCCTGGAGAGCCAGTTGATTTCCGCGCTGAACGCGACCCGCGTTTTTCAGCTGGTGGAGCAGGGCCGCAAATCCGATGGTGAGCCGGAGGAGGAGTCGGCGGTCGTAGCCGCCGACGCCGACGGCAAGGAGACCGCGCCGCCCGGCAGGGAACAGGTCGCCAAATTCTCCTTCCAGCCGCAGATTGACGGTTTCGAGGACAAGTCTGAAACTACGGAATACCGGGCGACCGGCAGGGCTTCGCTGAACCGCAAACTGTTTCTGTCGGCGGTAGTGCAGGTTGTTGAGACGGCAACCGGCAAGCTGCTCCCCGACTCCCCCAGTGTACAGCTTACCAAAACCGAAGAGGTTGAGAATGCCCGGATAGGGCAGATCTCAGAGAGTGACGAGGTCATAGTTGCGCTGGCCAGGGAAATGGCAAAAAAGCTTGCGCAGGAGGCTGTCGCCCTTATCCGGCCGGCGAAGGTTCTGGCGGTGACCGGCCGGCAGGTACTGTTCAACCGTGGAAGCGATGCCGGATTTAACAAGGGTGACCTGGTAGAAATATATGCCGTTCAGAATATCAGGGATGAAGACAGCGGCGAACTGTTCCGCAACGAAGTGCCGGTGGGACAGGCGGTTATCAGCCGGATTGACAGGAATCAGAGCTATGCGACCATCAATGGAGACGATACGGGTATTACCAAGGGGTGCGTGGTGCGTTTTATGAAAACGGCGGCCAGCCGTGCGGCCGAATCTGAACCGCCCCCCGATGTGACACAGCCGGATTTCGGCACAAAAGGCGATGGGGGGACTACCCCCGGCTCAAGCGAAAAACCGCTCAAATGGAAATAGGGAGGGGACATGATGAAACAGAAGAAAAACTTCGTTATTGGCGGGATTGCCGCGGCGGCCCTGATTGCATCTCTGGCTCTGGCCGGCTGCAGTACGACTGCCGGAGTGGAAGCTACCGGCAGAACGTCATGGGATGAGCAGGGAGCCCGGATACTTGAGAAAAACGTGGTCTTCAACAGCAGCGGACTGAAAGGGGATATTCAGATCGTCGATGTAAAAAGCGCCATGGCCGGCGACATCATGAGGGCACAGGCCACACTCCGCTCCAAAGACAGGGATACCCTGCCGTTTCAGTACCGCTTCGAATGGTATGATGCCGGCGGTATCGAGATAAATTCCGGGGCCGGTTCCTGGAAACCGCTGATTCTGTACGGACGCGAGACCAAGACGATACAGGCTGTAGCACCGGATCCGCGGGCCAAGGAATTCAAACTCAAGATCCGTGAGCCGGATTAGACCAACTAAACTCAAGCGAGGACAAACCTATGAACAATGGACTGAAGGTATTATTGGCAGCGGCGGCAATCGGCTCGTTATCCCTCTCCGGCTGTGCATCGACCATGCAGTACGGCGATGCCGGGTCGGCCAAGCCGATCTCGACCGAATTCGGCTCATCCGATCTGCAGCAGATCGCCGAAGCGATGGTCGATTCACTGCTTGTCTTTCCACCGATGGTTGAGTTGACCTCGGCGCGACGGCCGGTAGTGAGTGTCGACAGGGTCAAAAACAAGACGATGCAGCATATCGACACCGAATCCATTACCGATTCGATCCGGGCCAAGCTGCTCCGTTCCGGCAAATTCCGCTTTATCGATCGCACGACCGATGCCCAGACGATCGAAGAGCTCAAGACCCAGCAGGACAGCGGTCTGGTCGATAAAAAGAGCGCGGTACAGTTCGGCCAGCAGATCGGCGCCGAGTTTCTGCTGACATCCAACTTCTCCGAGATCAGGCAGAAGGAAGGCAGCACCACCGATGTATATTACAAGTTTACGATGTCGCTCAAAAACCTGAAAACCGGCATTCTGGAATGGTCCGATGAAAAAGAGATCCGCAAGGTGTTCAATCGCGGCACTTTTGGAGGGTAATTCTATGAAAAAACTGCTCCTGTTGCTTCCCGTCGCACTGCTGCTGGCGGCCTGCTCCGCCGCCAAGCCGAACTTTGCCTTTCTCGAAAAAACCGCTGTGGACCAGAATACCGGCCTCACCTGGGCACGAAACGCCAACATGCCGGGCCGCCAGTTGATCTGGCGCGGTGACGACAACGTCTACGAATACATGAAGCGCCTGAACGAAACCAACTATGCCGGATATGCCGACTGGCGCGTCCCGACCAAAGAGGAGATGGAAAAGCTGATCGAATACGCCAAGTCGATGGGGTATGACCAGGCGAAGATGGATACCTGGCCGTACCAGAAGCTGCGGCAGCTGGGGTTTATCGACGTGCGTGACTACGAATACTGGACCTCGACCCGCCAGTCGCCGACCGAAATCTGGACCGCCGATCTGGCCAACGGCAGGATCGCCGCTAAACCGGAAGCAAAACCGTACTACCTCTGGCCCGTCCGGGGCAGCGGTTCACGCTGATTATAATTTAAACGAGCCAACCATGCGGTAAACACAACGTCCCTGCTGAAAAATCAGCAGGGACGTTGTGCATTTATATCAGCACGCCATACAACATATTGTATACGTTAATTAACTGCTGACGTCTTAATTATTATTTTAACATTTGAATTGCCCCTCCTCGGACTGTCTGTTTTCAACAGGTTAACCACATTGACTCCAACAGCCGGCATTAGAATTTGTATTGGCATTAGGTTTGCTTAAATCGATTTCATTCCGCTTGCCGGGGTGTTTTCGCTTTGCGGGAGAATGGCCTTTTTTAGGTTATTTTTTTCTGCTTTCAGGTATTGGTTGATGGCTGCCAATAAATTGTTCTGACCCCTATTTTAATTGAAATTTTATATTAAATTGCCAATCAAATGAAATCAATGGAGGGTGATGTGATGCTCAAAGGACTGAAAATAGAATCTCAATTGTTAAAAAAGAGGGGGGGAAGATGAGACAAAAAATGAACGAAAGGTGCTTTATACTCTTTAGGTTGGGAGTAATCATGGGACTCCTGTCACTGTTGTTGGCATCGGCCAGCTTGGCAGCACCGACAATAACAACGGTTCAGCCAGCTGATGGCAGCAATCCAGTGATCACGACTGAAGTCACGGCCACTTTTAGCGAGGCCATGGATCCAGCAACCATAACACCCGAAACATTCACTGTGTTGAGATTGCCTAGAGGTCCAGCCATTGCCGCGGGAACCAGTCACACTGCGGCTCTTAAAGGTGACGGCACCGTTGTCGCTTGGGGATGGAATAGGTTTGGTCAGAGTACACCACCTGACGGCCTCACCGGGGTCGTTGCCGTTGCCGTGGGAGACAATCACACAGTGGCGTTGAAAAGCGACGGTACGGTGGTTGCATGGGGATATAACTTTTCAGGTACAACTGAGGTGCCGGACGGGCTCAGTGGAGTCGTTGCCATTGCTGCTGGGAGCATTCACACCGTGGCGCTGAAGGACGACGGCACGGTTGTCGCTTGGGGGAATAATAGTTACGGCCAGTGCACAGTTCCAAATGGACTCTCGGGGGTCGTTGCCATTGCTGCGGGAGTATCTCACACAGTGGCTCTCAAAGGTGACGGCACAGTTGTCGCTTGGGGAGCTTCTTGGTATGGCGAGAGCACGGTGCCGGAGGGTCTTTCCGGGGTTATTGCCATTGCTGCAGGAGGCAATCACACTATGGCGTTGAAGGGCGACAGTTCGGTGGTCGCCTGGGGTGATACCCGTTTCGTTCCTCAGCAATGGCAGCTCTCCGATGTTGTTGCCATTGCTGCGGGAGGACAACATTTTGTGGCACTGAAAGGCGACGGTACGGTTGTCGCCACGGGATTAAATTATTGGGGGCAGTGTACGGTGCCTGCGGGACTTTCAGGTGTTGTTGCCATAGCCGCCGGAGGTACTAACACTGTGGCACTGAAGAGCGACGGCAAGGTCGTCGCTTGGGGAAATAACGATTTAGGCCAGAGTACGGTGCCGACAAACCTTTGTGCAGCGTCTATAGAAGGTAGCGTATCCTATGACCAGACAACCAGTACCGCTACATTCGCACCCTCGGCTCAGCTGGAGGGAGGAGTCACCTACTTTGCCACCATAAACATCGGCGCCCGGAGTGCTGCGGGAGTACCCCTTGCGGCCGACATCCGCTGGAACTTTGGACTTGCCATTAAGACCACCAGCTTGCCGAATGGAACCTTTGAAAACGCTTACAGTCAGACTTTAATAGCCTCCGGCGGAAAGCCACCCTATACTTGGTCCACAATTTTGGGAGCTCTACCGCCGGGCTTGAGTCTCGATGCCACGAGCGGCGTCATCAGCGGCACGGCGACTGCACTAGGTACCACTCCCTTAACCGTCCAGGTACAGGATGCCAACGGTGCCACAACAACCCGACAATTGAGCATAACGATACCGAAGCTGGTTGCCACGATAACTCTTGCCGGGCTCAACCAGATATACGACGGCACGCCCAAGTCAGTAACAGCCACTACAACCCCGGCCGGACTTGCTGTTAGCTTCACCTATAACGGCAATACCACGGTCCCGACGACAGTCGGCAACTATGCTATTGTCGCTACCATCAGCGATCCGAACTACCAAGGCATTGCCAGCGACACACTGAATATCGCCAAGGCAACTGCTACCATCACCCTGGGGAACCTCAACCAGATTTACGACGGCACGCCCAAGTCAGTAACAGCCACTACAACCCCAGCCGGACTTGCTGTTAGCTTCACCTATAACGGCAATTTCACGGTCCCGACGTCAGCCGGCGACTATGCTATTGTCGCTACCATCAGCGATCCGAACTACCAAGGCATTGCCAGCGACACACTGAATATCGCCAAGGCAACTGCTACCATCGCCCTGGGGAACCTCAACCAGATTTATGACGGCACGTCCAAGACAGTAACGGCCACGACAAACCCGGCCGGACTTACTGCCACCTTCACCTATGACGGCAGCGCCACAGTTCCTACGAATACCGGGAGTTATTCAGTTGTAGCCACTATTAACGATCCCAACTATCAAGGCGGTGCCAGTGGTGCCCTGACTATCGCCAAGGCAACCGCTACCATCACCCTGGTGAACCTCAACCAGATTTACGACGGCTCGCCTAAGTCAGCTACGGCCACGACAAACCCGGCCGGACTTGTTGTCACCTTCACCTATAACGGCAGCGCCACGCTCCCCATTGCAGCCGGCGACTACGCTGTTGTTGCCACCATCAACGATCCCAATTACCAAGGCAGTGCCAACGGCAACCTAAATATCGCCAAAGCGGCCGCCACCATCACCCTTGGGAACCTCAGTCAGACCTATGACAGCAAGCCTAAGCTGGTGAAGGTCACAACCGCGCCGGCTGGACTGACGGTTGTCACCACCTATGACGGCAGCGCTGTTCCACCAAAAGCCGTCGGCAGCTATGCCATAGTCTCAACCGTCAACGATCTCAACTACCAAGGGAGTGCCAGCGGCATCCTGATCATATCCAAGATCCCTGCCACCATCACCCTGGGGAATCTCAGCCAGACTTACGACGGCACGCCCAAAGCGGCAACGGCCACGACAACGCCTGCCGGACTTACAGTAAACCTGACCTATAACGGCAGCGCCACGGCTCCCACAACTGCCGGCGACTACACTGTTGTCGCCACCATCAGCGATCCTAACTACCAAGGCACAGCCAACGGCACTCTGAATATCGCCAGGGTCGCGGCCACCATTACTCTGGGGAACCTCACCCAGACTTACGACGGCACGCCCAAGGCGGCAGCGGCCACGACAAATCCGGCCGGACTTGCAGTTGCCATCACTTACGACGGCAGCGCCACGGTACCGACTGCTGTAGGAATTTTCACGGTAGCAGCCACCATCAGTGATCCCAACTACCAGGGCACCGCCGGCAGCATCCTGGTTATCGCCAATGCTAACCCGCAACCCGCCTCCATTACCCTGGGGAACCTCAGCCAGACATACGATGGCACGCCCAAGTCGGCAACGGCCACGACAATCCCGGCCGGACTTGCGGTTACTTTCACCTATAATGGCAGTGCCACTGTTCCAGCTAATGCCGGAAGTTATACCGTTGCAGCCACCATCCGCGATCCCAACTATCAGGGCAATGCCGGCGGCACCTTGAATGTTGCCAAGGCAAACCAGGCGATCAACTTTACACTTCCCGCAAAGGCAAAATTTAGAAATTCAGTCCCCTTGACAGCTACCGCCAGCTTGCCGGTTTCTTACGTTGTGAGCAGGGGTCCTGGCGTAATTGTCGGTACTGATCTGACCTTCACCGGTATCGGATTTGTTGATGTTATCGCCTCGCAGTCAGGCGACAGCAACTATAATGCTGCCGCAAATGTCACAGTGACCATCGAAGCCGTTGCGCATTTATAAGTAGCGTAAGCAGAAGGGGCGTGTGCAGCACGCCCGCACCGAAGACAAAATCCCTGCCAATTGGCGGGGATTTTGTCTTGTAGATTCAACCATTCGGTATACGGATTTTCCTTGTTATCCGCTTGATTTCTAGTTGCGTCGCCGCGTTCATCGCGTGAAGCCGGTTTTCAGGTTTAATGGTGAGATCTATTTCCTGGCGGTTGGAAACAAGATGCCGCATTTTTTGCCTGCATTTAAAGCTATTTAAATTACGCATAACTGGAGATTGGCGCTAATCAGGACGAAGTATCTCTCTGATTTTCCAGTTCATCTGTGTTGAAATCCTTTCGCCTTCCCTCTTGTATTCCGGCATAGACGGATTGAGGTTTGCCTGCCTGCAGAGAAAGAGAAGCCTCTTGAACTGGTCGCTTATGTCATACACACGATGATCGTTTCCCAGCACAAAAAACGAGCTTCTCTCCGCTCTTTTTAATATCTCAGGGGGGAAGTTCACTCCCACATTGATTATCGTCGAGGTGGTAATTTCATTAAGGTTGAAATAGACCTTGATCATCGGGTTCACGAAGCCTCGTGATCCTGGAAATCCAACCAGCCCTATTACTCCATCTTCCTGGATCCTCTCCCGGTGATCAAGCAGTCCGTAAAGTACGATCTTTGCCGCCATCCCCGCGTATTCCCAACTTCGGTCCCTTT
>Ga0137385_10000016_pt1 | contig 145856 bp, 220 predicted proteins | sample SagtaG_FD_104921 | JGI IMG/M metagenome (GOLD analysis project Ga0137385, IMG submission 104921) | Vadose zone soil microbial communities from Sagehorn Ranch, Mendocino, California, USA - Sage2_R_80_16 metaG | ecosystem: Environmental > Terrestrial > Soil > Vadose zone | place: USA... | reverse complement strand
ACCATCTCCCTCAGGTTCTTCTAGAGCCGAACCCTCCCATCGAAGTCTTTGCAGTTGTACTATAACAACACCACACTCCGCTGAAGACTTAGCGCACCAGCAACTAGGTGCAGAGAAGTGCTTCGGCACCTCGGACGAAAGTCTTCATCACTAAGTCATTGTGCACTCTGTGTACAACACCTTGGACACCTTTGTACATCGTAGCTACAAGACAATAGACGTCTTTGCTCTGACATTGTGTGACACTGCCCCTTGGGCTACCACGAACCTTTGAACTTAAGTCACGTCCCTGCTAGGACGTAACAATATAGTATAAGAAGTCAAGTCTGATACAAGCTACCAGACTGCTTAGTTTAAGTATACAATGGTACTGTTTGTACTATACAAATGGTATTAATCCCTGGAAAGTAATCCTTCTCAGTTGATGACAGAACAAACTGAGGAGAAAAAATGTAGAGTATAAGCTAAACAATTATGCATCATGTTATAACTCACAAGTTCTTACAAACAGATCACACACAAAGGTTACAGTGCTCTCCCTTGCAAGAAAGTTGTCATCCTAGGACAGGAATAAGTAATTGTACAGTGTCATATGTAAATCTTGAAGCAAAGAGGGATAATGAAGAGGTAAGCAAGCATATAGTATGGGGCTTGGTATGAACATTGAGATCAGCTGGAAGATGTAGGTATTTAGTGCAGCAGTCAGCCATATATTGGGCAGGTATGATTGCACACATGGGCCACAAATGCCTTGCACACACTGGTAGCTCAATAACTTTGTCCTTTCTAGGCTGAAACCCAACAGAAGAAGGGAAAAGAGAAAAGAGAGGATACATAAAGTTCGTGTTTATAACATGACAGTTGTCAAAGGATATTCAGGTGTTTAGTATCTTGTTTTCTTGATGCCGTACAGGCTGAGACGTAGCAAGATAACATAAAAACTCTACCTTTGAAGTTCTCCGCCCAAAGCTTATCTCGAATAAAAAGCGTTTCTTGTCCAGACAGTTAAGCACAAGTGGTACTCTGTGTACAACTTAACGCAAGCTTTCCGGAACAATAACACGGGACAAGAATAATTATCATACTAAGAGACAACGTAGAACGCAATAGTAAAGTGGCCTATGACGACAATTTACACAGACTTCGCGAAACCGACTGCATGACGACCAAGATCGTAAACCGTGAAATAACGGCGAAGGAAAACGTCGCCTATGGAAGTCAGGCATTAGTTACGTTTCCAACTCAACGAAAATTTCGGCAACCACGAACCAATGATCCAAAGCGAACCCCAGGGGAGATTGATGTCCATACCGGTGAAAGCTGAGATACAAGTACCTTGGATATCAAGCACGTAGTCGGAGCCTTTCAACGGGTATGCCTGTCCATTGAAGTAGAAGGAAAGGTCAGGCAGCTGAGGGACTTTAGCGCAGTCGACCTGATATTGTCCATTCCAAGATTTCTTGGCGCCGATTTGAGCATTCAGCATCTCAGCAATGTCAGTGGGAAGAACTATAAGAGAAGTGCCTACGAAAAATGGATCGGGTCAAATTACAAGGGGGGAGGAGACGGAATTAGATGAACGGACCAGTGTCGATGGCGGCACCAGTGTTCTCCAGGTCCAACTCATCATCTCCGAACGCAACCTTTTGAAGTTCCACTTCCCAGTAAGCCTTCCGGCGGACAGGGACGTAGGAAATTTTCCCAGTATAAGCGCTGTGGTCGATGCCACCGAAGACGGCTTCACCACCGTCATCTTCAGATGAACCCAGTCGGAACGAAAAAACGGGCTCATAAATGAGCTCCTGGTTTATCATCTCATAGAATGGTGGAGGAACGCGGTTGACGGCAATTGTATCGTAAGCGAGCCCCAGGATGCCATCGAATCTGGGGATGATAGGTCACCAAAAGATTAAATGGGAATCATCGGGGCCGTACTTACTTGCCGAAGGCGAATGCAAGGCCAGGCTCCTTTACGGCCTCAGCAAATAGCTGACCGTTGATTGTCAAGTCGCCGATAGTCAAGTGGTCACGGGATATAAATCCCTCCATGGAACCAGACCCATATTTGATGGCGAAAGCTGTTCCATTTGGCTTGTAAGTGGATGAAGCACTCGAATCGAACTTGGTGTGAAGGAAACACGCGATGGATGTGCACTGGGTGCTCGGAACCCAAAGATTGCTCGAACTGAAGGCCGTGAGTGCAATTCGGAAACACAGGAAAAGCCGAAAGCTCACCCAGTGTCTAGGATAACTTTGAACTACAAGCCCTATGAGTATCGAGCACCTCGAGTATGAGCGAACTTACGCTCTGAGGAGGTGTTCCAATAGATATCTCAGTATAGTACTGCGCATTCATGAAGTCTAAACCGGTGCAGATGTGTCATTCCATGAAAGCATTGGGGATAAGGAAAGGGATAACGAACTCGTAAGCGGAACATTGTGGCCGCCGTTAAGAAGGTCTTCCTGGGTCCAGTAGAGGTCATCGCGATGAGGGCGGGCGTCGAGACGACGACCTTGACCACCACTGCCGACTAAAGGCATTTGGGCTGGGGCTTGAGCACCATATTTCTCTGCGAGATATGCACCCTCAAGGGAAGGATTGACAAGTGCAGTGTCAATCTTCTTGAGCTTGAGCTTGTGCACACCGGCTGCTGCGACGTAAGGTATAAGCAAGAAAGGAGCGACTGCGGGGAGTAACATGATGGTTGTTGTTGAAAAGGAACCCAAAGCGGACGCCCACGGAGGTGGCAATACGAATGCGGCATTTGCCGAGAGAGAGGATGGGGGAAAGGTGATGACGTAATCAACGAGGCCTGAGATGTCTGACACGGCTGACACGGACGCGGACGCAGGCAAGCTGAACAACCTTGAAAAACTGATATTGGCTCAGGCCGTCTACGAGCTCGGTTCAAATGCTTGGACAGCCGTATCCAACATCCTAACCCAGCATCCTCTCATCGTCAAACGTGATGACCTCGCCTTCTCTCCAGCTGCGAGTCCCCTTCCTTTCTTCCGTCCCGACTTCGTACTCATCTTGTAACTAAAGGCCTGCCAGAATATATATGACCATCTCCTAGAATCACTTGGACTTGACAGGTGAGTTTTTAGCCGTATCTACGGGTCCTCACCTAACCACTGTTCTTTAGTGCCGAACCTGAAAAGCAGCCGCGAAATGGCAAGTCTATCCCAGTTAAAGCAACCACATCAGTCTTCTTTACCAGCTTCTCACCTCTGCAGCTCATTCGAATAACCTCAAATTTGCCCAACGGATGTACCAAGCTAGAGTACTCGAATTAAAGCAACTTATCCTCGCAGAGGAGGTGCGTTTCAGGTCTGTTCTCGTTTATTGTCTATGTCCCGTCCTTTCGGCTTACTTTCTCGTCACTAGGTCTGTAGCCGCCGAAATAGAAGCTATCCGCGCTGGTAAATGGGATGCCCAAATCGAGAAACGCCTCGGAGTTGGTGAATATGTCACTGACAATATGGCACTTTCCCCGCAAAGTGAAGTATGTATATTCTATTATTGCTATTAGCTCGATCTTGCGCGGACTCAACCGTCTCTCTTCAGCGAGTTGATGTGCTCGCGGAGTCCGGGTTAGACGTCACACATATGTCCGAGCCCAGCCCATCCGTCTCTCAGGCGCAGGTGACCATGTTTCTGGGCTCTGTTGTAGCACTCTAGCTAACACTGTACATGGACCAGCCTCATTCAGACGAAGAGGCAGCACAAGAACAGCCAGATGAGGGTCTCGCCACTTCAAACTCTCCACCACATCCTCCCGCACCGACATCAATTCATGACGATGACACCGAAACCCTCGCCGTTCCACAACTATCATCACCCCCGAGCCCTGTTGGCATCGACGACCAAAGAGAGCCGAGTCTCTCACTTCAGTTGCCCAGTGGGTCACCGGACCCTCTCGATATTATCGCTTCAGGGGAAAATGACGTTGAAAGTGAAACTCCGCAACGTCACGAGTGTGCACTATCCCCTCGAGCCCCCACTTCTCCTTCCCCCTCTCTCGGAAATTCTGACCCTGCTGCGTCTTCCGAGCCCAAGCATCTGGACGTTGGAGGACCTCCAGAGATTGCTGAGGCAGAAGAAGCACCTGACCTTTTGGAACATCTCGAGCCCTCCGAAATTGTGGAACCTTCCGAACTTAGTGCTGACACGGAGCCAGATGAACCCGCAGGCGCACCAACTTCTCACCCTCTCGAAGACAAAATGTCGACAATATCTAATTCACCAATACCCGCGAAAGATGATGTTTCTTCTCAGCGTTCTCGGTCTGAAGCTTGTGAGATCATTCAATCTGCGGAACCGCCGTCACCCTTGGAAGGTGGAACAGAAGCTTTGGCGGCGGGTACACCTGGAATAGCTACTCACGTATCTGAGCCTCAAGGTGAATCAGATATTCTCTATTGGGCAATGGCCAAAAGTTCATTTCATTCCACAGAACCATCCGAAGTTTTGGAGGTGAAAGAAGAGATAAGCTTGGATGACAATCAGCCCGTAGAGACACAGCCCAGGCAAGAAGACGTTATGGACGTGGAAGTGGAACAAGGTGACGGCCTGCAGGCGGCATCTCCGGTCACAGAGCAGTCACGTCGCGATCGTAAGCTTCGAGCATCGCACTTGCACTCTATACTGATTGTCCCAGACAAGCGGAAAGTTTCAGAAGCTGCAAGTATATTTTCAGATTCTATCCGGGACAGAAAAAAAGTTCGCGAGGATTCGCAGCCCGTCGACGAAGACGAACCAGGTATGTATGCTTCTTATCTTGTCCCTTGGTCCGTTTCAATCTATCACAGGTCCCGTGCGCCGCCGCGGACGCCCACCCGCCGCTGATTCTCAAACGTCCAAGAAATTTCAGACAGTCATCATCATGGTTCATTCCCAGATCTCTCAGCATCGCAATGGCAACATCTTCCACAATCCTATCAAAAAGTCAGAGGCGCCTGATTACTACGATATCGTGAAACGACCAATGGACCTCAAGACGATCAAAGCCCGTATCCGCGAGGGCCAGATCGCGAGCTCTGCTGAATTTCAGAGGGACGTGTACCTCATGTTCGCCAATTCTCTGATGTATAACAGACCCGGGTCAGATATCTACACTATGGCGGAAGAGGTATGTCTCGCGTTGCGTGGTTCCTTCCGCGTATCGCTCACATAGACGACAGATGATGTTGGAGAGCGAGGCACAAATCAACACCTTTAGGCAGACCGAAGGCATTATAAAAGGTAGTCACCGCTAATGTTACTGACCAACAAGTTTGGTCTAGCCTTATCTTATCACATGTTTTGATTGTTGTACTGCTTTGTATGACGTTTGAGAGATGATGGTACAATGAAAACAACGAAATTCGCAAAGCATTGTCGACTACAGAGATAGCGAGGAGCATATGGATACATGAAAAAAGAGAGATCAACATTAGAACCAAGGTGAATAAATCTCCGTCATCTTCATGAGGTTTATTGGGTCAGTAGCTGAGGCGACGAGGTTGATGATGGTACCCATGACAGAATTCATGGAGGGCGCCGGAGCACCTGGATTATTCTTAGCCTAAAGGGAGGTCAGGCGCCTCTCGAAGTACATACAAATCATTACGAACCTGGTCGTGCTCGATCTTGCAGCCCATCGTTTCAATCCGTTTCATGATGGTGTCGATATTCACTTGAACATTTTGACGGAAAGCTAGATCCACTGTCCACGTCCTATTCCGTGCTTGCAGCCAGGTAATCATCTCGTCTCTGGCGAAGAGGCATAGCTGGTCGCCAACGTCACTCTGATCGGAGGATGTCAGCAGAGTCACACCTTGTCTCACATGATGACTTCACCTGTGGTTCTGAAAGGGCGTGGCCCATGGCCATCATGGCGGATATGAGGATACCTTCGGTGAAACAGTCCCCAATGAAGTGTTGCAGATTAGGCGTAAACCGGAATGGCACTACATCGTGTGAGGCAAAGACTGGGAGTTGGTTCGATAGGCTGAGTAATGCCGCGGGAATACCCATTCCTGGAAGTAGCTCGCTCATGGCTATCAGACCCGTCCTTCGTGATATGTGGAATCTATTAGGCAGCCTGCTGGTGAGGAAGAAGGCGTGTGTCATGAAGCACGCCGCAGCAAGTTGGAGGGTAAATTGTTTTCGCATTCGCCAGAGGTCGGATGGCGTCTCCATCGTACGAGTCATGTACTGCTAAGCGCATCAGATACCTCCACGCAATAGTTAAAGAGTACGGACGTTCGTCAAGATTGTCTCGGGTACCATGTGCGCGACAATTTCATCGAGTATGTCCCTTTTTAGGGAGAAATACTCGATCTTATTCGGCTAAAGCTGGGTCTCAGGAACAGCGGACAGGGCGATAGGTAAAGCAACTAACCATACGATAATGCGTCTCCCTGAATTTTCGTAGCGTCTCCTTGACTTTCTCTCCCGGGATGAGGATGGGATCTTCTCTAGCCATTCGAGTATCCTCGCAGAATTTGTCAAAGATGTCACCAAGTGTGATATATGACGAGTCGTTCTGAAGTAGACGCAGGTTTGCACTGCAGGATATCGAGGCCGGGATGTGGAAGCTCAAGTGACGTTTCCGGCTCTCCTTGTGGCGGTTTAACACTCTGAACTGAAGTTAGAAAGCACCACGCAAGGAGATAACGACGCACCCGTTAAACATACGGAAACACGCCATCACCCTCTCCTCTCGACGGATGTGCCGACCAGATGGAAGTTGCACGGAGAAAGAAACTTCGGAATTGTCAGAGCCATGGACCGTAAGACGCCTCCAGCAATAACCATGAGAACGGCAATTCTCGAATTTGGAGCCAAATTTGACGATCTTCGCGAAGTTCTGGTTGCTATCTTTGTCCTGTATGAGGTTTAGTTATGTGTATGGTAGAGCCGAACTACGGAACTCGCCTCAGTATATTGCCCCGGAATCTCAATATCGTCGAACTTTCCGTGTTGGAATTCAGTGAGATAATGACTGAGAAGGTCCAGTGGTTGAAGTCGGGGCCTCGAATCCAGATTACGCTCGTATCTATCACGCCAGCGCTGGAGTCGACGAATATACTCGGAGAAAGTAAATTTGCTCTTGAGAAATTCATCTTCGTACTCTTTCTGTAAATTCGTTGATAAACTGGGAGCCTACGTCAAGATAGATTTACACACCCTAGCCTGACCAGATAAATTGGTGACCATGCGATGGAGGTTTGTATTGGTCCCGGGAGGAAGCGCGCCGTCATCATCCATGGAGTTCACACGAAGTGCGTAGTGCTTGAATGGGAAAACTATTCAGGATGGGGGAGAACTTTTATACAGCTTACTTTACCTGCATTGCGTCTTGCAAGAGCATACAGATAAGACGATAAATCTCCTCCTCCTGCGTTGCTTTGAAACGATGACTAATTTGATCGACCGTCGTTTCCATGCTAAGGATCAATAGAGGAAATGCTGTCTTCAGCATGTTGACAACCTCCTCGACATACTCCCATGACCGCTGCCCAGGGAACGCGATAGTATTCTCGGGAGCCTTCGAACCGTCTGTGTTAGACGAAGCGGGGGTATCGGCTGTTCGTGACGAAGGGTCCTGATCAACCTTGGAAGAGCTCTGATTGCCGACGGGCTCCTGTTCGTTCGCTGACGACACCGCGCTTTGTGCCCGCGAAGCCGCCTGTGCCTGCCTCCTCGCAGAGATCAAGTCTTCTCTCGTTGTGCGGAGGTGGAAAAATAGCCCCTATATACTTTTTGGTCACTAACCTCGCAAAAAATTAAGGGCATGCAGACCTGAGGATAGAGCTTCGCCAAATTCAGGAGAATATACCGGGCCTGTTTGAACTCACGATAGCCGAGGGACAAGCAGAGCTGAGGGATTAGCGTGATCCAGTACCAGAAAGCAGCTTCGCCTTTGTATGTATCGAATGCGCGAGAGATCGAGAGATTGCCATCATCAACACTGAGCAACCATAAGACTCGCGTGAGAAGAGGTCGGCTTTTCCCACTCTTGTAGAGACCAACTGCTTGGAGGTAGCAGCTAACGGCACTCGCGGCATGAGCCATCTCCGTAGGCACTTCCTTGAACATGCGATCGTTATATTTCCCCCATTCGGCCCAGGATTTGGCCTGGTTCATGTCTAGTTGGACGGCTTGACCAAATGCGGCATTTGCTTCGTCGTTGCGGCTGAATCGTGCGTGGAACATCCCCTTCAGGGTATAAAACTCGGCCTTCTGCGCCGTTGAGAAATACAGGAGGTTCGTGTTATTGATCACCTCCAGGCCAGCTTGGAGATCGTTCGGCTTTTGGTAGTGACAACGGGCTTGCTCACGGAGCTTGAGGAAGGCCTCCGATATCTCGATATTGGGAAGGGTGTAGATCTTGTTTAATAAAGTGAAGCAGACGTCCAATAGGTCATGTTTGCGAGCGACGTGAGCGAAGCGGTTGATTATCCAAGCCGTCTCATGGTAGCCACGATAACCATATGTATTCGTATTACTGGCGGCACCGTTTCCTTGGCTGTTGGGAGTAATCAGGGGGATATAAGTCTTGTTTATGGCATGGAAAACGTTCTGTCGCCAGGCTACGAGGTCGCTCCAGATACTGATGTCGTCATGAATGTTTGGAAGTCTTTCTCGCCATGCTTGAAGCACCATCTTCAGGTCAGATGACTTCTTCTCCAGGTTCTGGGCGTTGGTCGTCGAAAGGGAACCAAATATCTTCACGGCTTCCTGCAGCTCGACGAACTGCTGGAAATGTTGCAACAATGGAATGTGTGCAGGAGACAAATTAGCCGGAAGGGCCACCCATTTTCTGAGTGCGAGTTGCATTGCGTCTTCCAAGATCTTGGTAAATTCGGCGTTCTTCTCAGCGGCTGAGGGAACCTTTAGTAAGGCGATAAATGCTTCGAAGACGCGCCTTCGAGGCGTCGCGACCTCTGGGAGGGCGTTGACTTGTTCTTCAAGGACGTCACAATTTTCGGGCCAATTCTTCGTCCGCCAGGCGCTTTCAAGCATTAATTCTTGATTACCCTCACTCCGAGCGAACTCGTACAACGTGTCCCATCGCTGAAGCTTCTCTGCGGCGAGGATCCAGTGATCTTCCCAGAGGCAATACTCTTGCTCCGAGAACTCAAGTGCACCAGCTCGAGATTTCGCTTGTGCATCCTCGTACATCGTAGCAGCGTGCTCCCACATCCCATTCTGTTCGAAAGCGAGACCAACGTTTGTTTCTGGATACAGGCAACGCCGTCTCCACAATCCGTAGAAAAGGTCTTCTTCGGCCATTTCCGCGTACAGTTCCGCTAGAGCATCGAGTGCGGTGTCGCGAAGACTACGATCGGGTTCAATGTTAGTATTTAGAGTTTGGAGGATCTCGGCTCCCGCATGCCAAGCGCCGAAAGTTTTGGCGAGGTATTTAATCAGGTGGGGAGGGAGCGTCATCGTAGGAGAGCACAAGTTTGATGCAGCAAGAAGGGTGTCAATGATGTTAGGACGCAACTCCGCCTGCCGTATATGATAGTCTTTGCTGAGAAGCGATATCATATGCTGCGTCGTATCTACCTGTTCGCGCCGAGTGAGAGAGGCCCAGGCGATCGGAAACAGGGACAACCAGGTCTCGTGCGCTGCGTGCGGGTCGAGAAAGACTAGTCTTTGAATTGGCTGGATAAGGTCAGCAACACGAAGATGGGGTAAGAAGGGAGGCAGCGAAACACTGGACTCGGATGTAGGGGACGTGTGCCTTGGTCCGAGAGTCATGTCGCCGTCAACTGCGCTAAGTAGGAGATGGATGGCGACATGGACCCAATTAGTGTCGGCCAAAGCTTCCCAACTCTGCACACCCAGAACATAACATATTCGACTAAACAAGCTTCGTGGGACGCTTCCATCTAGGAGCGACAGGAAGCGCTCTCTGGTTCGCGGTTCGCGAGCTCTACATCCCAGGAGGAAAGATTGTTCAAGCTTTGTAGTAAGGTCGCTGCGACGAAGGGAGGGTTCCATGTATATCTCCAAAATGAGCCCCAAGTAAGCATTGAACAAAGGTTCTCCACGTGTTTCGAAAGTAGCCATCTTTTGTAGAACGCTGGCCTTTTCTTTCATGGTAGGATAAGATTCTCGGCGGTGTAGGGCCCAGTCCCGCGCCATCTCGAGCACGAACCGGCAGAGGGATGCGCTCTTCGACTTCTCGATTAGCTGGGAAAGCATCGCCAAAAGGTACTTCCTTTGATCACCAAGAAATGATACAGAGACCTGACAGATTTCTAAAATGGCTGTCAGAAGACGCACCCCGCTCTCAAAACCTGCGGTAGCGGATTGCACTTGGATGTGCTCCTTGGTTAGCTTGTTGAGGAGCTTCATGAGTGGCGCACTGAAGGTTTCGATCCTCTCGGGAGTGACCTGGACGACGGATCGCAACATCAAGAGGGTACCACGCAGAGCGGTCGCGTTTTGCAATCCGTCATCAACAGATTTGTACACAAACTTGTGGAACCCGGACATCTCAGTTTGATCTTCATCATCTTCCTTCGGGAGAGGGAATAAACGCAGGAGACGATCGAAGACGGGATGAAGGGAATCGTGAAGTGCAGAGTCCTCTGTAATCATTCCTTTACGGACGAGCCTCTGCAGCGTGGCCGCATTTTCAGCATCCCCGAACCACGCATCTGGCTTATCCGCAACGACTACCTGGAGGACATTCGCCGCACATAAAGCTTGGGTGAGGGCCGCATCATTACTCAGGTCAGCCTAGGCGGAAGATAAGTCGAAGTGTAAAATGGATGGTCAAGCACTTGGACGCACCTGCTCCAAAAAACGAGAAAAAAAGTTCAACTTCACAGTCACCTCAGTCCAGCCATTCGGCCCAACAATTGAGCGCAACAAGGCCAGCGCACGAGGGACAAGGACACTCCGTGATTGCGTGTCGGATGCCGTGGTGATAAGCCGGACGAGATAGCTGACAACGCTCTCTCGGAGCGGGAGGGGTGTCAGCCAAATTGAGACGCTGGCCCCGGGCCCTGTTGAGGTGGTGGAAGAAGCTCTTTCTTTGGTAGCCCGCTGTTCCCAATCGTAGATAGTCTGTGTTATGTCAATTGACAAAGATCTCGATTCTCCTGACACCGAGGAGTGCAACCCGAGCTTGGCTAGCGAGTTCACAATGTGAGGAACAAACAAGGCGCGCACGGGGTAGAAGAGATCCGGTTGCCGAACGATGAGGTGGTAAACAGTCATGATCATGGACTGGCTGTTTTCTTCTTCAAGCAAGCGCCTAGTTGTCTTGGCCCACATAGGGTAGCCCACCTCTTGGGGTATAGACGGTGCCAAGATATCCAGAGACTGATTCACGAGGGACCTTGCTTCATTGTGCGATGGCGGAGGCTTGAGTAATCCCGTCCAAACGGTGAGGATAAACTTGGGAGGGGTTGGAAAATTCTTGAAAAATCGCGCCGCGAGAAGGAAGGTAGTTTGCTTCACGTACGTGTCCTCGCTATTGATATACTGCCAAGCACATTTGATGATGTCTTTCCGTGCTACTTCCAAGGAAGAGTGGTAATGTTCAACAAGTACTGCAGTGAAGTGCAGTAGCTCCACGTGGAAGGCATCATCAACTTCAGAGAATGTTGCGCTGTTAAGCATTGGGACCCAGATGCGTTGATGGATGTATGACACAAGGTCCTCATCCAGGAGTGCATCTTTGGAAGCCGATCGAGCTCGGTAGAGAAGCATGGGGGTTATAAAGACACGTATGAAATGGGTTTTGTCGGACCAACTGTGAGAAGTGTCGGAGAATTGGGTCAAGAAACGGAAGAACACATTCCGTTGATAGAAGACGTCGTCTGTAAATGCCACACGATTGAGAAGGAAACGAGTCAAGCGAATCAGATCCATTGGGAGGTTGCGCGTATAGACCGTAATAAGATCGAAGAGTAAGTCGACTCTAGGTTTTCGTTCAAGAACGCCCTGTAAGATATCGATGATGAGATTGTGTCGCTTGACGGCGGCAGAGATTGCGGATGCGTCGTCTTCTGCGGGAGGAGTCTCGGAGCGCCAAACGTCGAGCAGAGCGTCAATTACAAAAGGATACTCCGATGTCCAGTTATGGTTTACACTGGCGAGGTCAGAGAAAAGTTGGAGGGCAGGCGCGACTAGAGCTGGGTCGCTTCCCTTCAAGCAGTCGCGAATTATGATCGGAGTCCGAGATTCTAACTCGCGCTGCAGATTCGACGACAAGCGAGACTGGACAATGCTTCTAAACGTGCGCACGTGTCGGGGAAGGTGGATGTGTCCCAGGAAAAAATCCACAGCTTCGGTTGGGTACCGATCCAGATACTTCGCCAATGGGGAAGAGAAGGGACTCGAACCCGAGCAGTGCATCTGAGTTTCCGCCTGCACGATAGCATTTACCAAACTCTCGAGGAACGTGTTGGCAGCCGAAGGTAATAAGTGAAAGATATTTGCAAGTCGTACGAGCTTAGTGATACCCTCATTGTCCGTGGGAGGAAGCTTTGAAAATGTCTGAGGATCGGCAACTATGCGAAAATGGTCGAGCAGTTTGTAGCCTATTTCTACTTTAAAGTAGTTCGTCAGCAGCTCGAGTAGGCGTGCCAGTCCTTCCAGCCCAAGAACAGATAGGCGCTTTGGATCGGCGAGATTCATTAAGATGGGCCGTAATCCAGTTTGTAGTAGCTCCTTAGGTAGACGGTTCTGATGGGTAAGAACTACTCGAAGACCTTCATGAGCAACTTCTTTGACTTCTGCAGAAGGCGAATAAAGCGACTTGAAATAGACACTTGTTACCCTAAATGGGTGTCAGTAAGTGGACGTGGGTGTAGAGTAAGCGAACCTTTGGCGAGTTTGTGGCTGCTTGGAGAAGAACTCCGTAATGGGCATTGAGGCAGTTAGGAGTCGGATTGCGGCTACGCGTAACTTGGTAATATCCAGACTGCTCTGCCGAGCACTTCCCCTGCCAAGCAAACCGGCGTCCTCCGCATCTGCGAGAGCTAGGGCTTCGTGTAGCAGGCGCAAGAGCTCGTCGTTAAGCTCGGGGAGGGGTGGGTCGAGGCTCACACAGTACCTCATTGCCTCGATGATTCCGATCTGTATTGGGAAGGGAAGCGCACGCAGAGGTTTCGTGTAAATTCCCAAAAGCATGCGCTCTCGGTGAGGCATGAGGAGGTTGGATATTGTTTGTCCCGTGACTTCCGAAAGGAGAGCTATGCATGTTTCACCGGCCTTTCTGACGATGGCGTTCGAACTTGATAACTCCGTGAAGAAAATTCCGGTGAGATGAGCGAGCTTGGCCGTGCTTGGTTCCGAAGTCAGGGTCAAAGCGTCAACGTTACTCAGCCGGAGAACGCGGGTTAAGGTGTTCATGATATCGTCGATATCCCGTGGGGAATCATGGGGCATATCCTTCAGAACGTGTAATAGGGTCCGGACAAGATCAACCTCGCGGTCATTAATCCACTTGGCCCCGAAGTCCGGAATGTTCAAAATGAGCTTGATCCCACTGCAGCCGGCCTTCTTTCGAACCCACGATTCATCAAGACAAAGCGCACTGAAGCGCCCAGCTACGTGATGGAGTAGTGGTATTAAATCTTGAGTAGGGGCTTCACCTGAGGTCCCCAGAGTAATGAGGTCCTGGATCAATGAATCCACCAGGTCAACGGCTCTAGATGCCTCGGCGGGGTTTTCCCGTGACAGTCCATAGGAGAGCCCATCAAGAAAAGCGGCGAACAGGAGACTCGCGTAGCGTCGCATCGCTTTGTCCAGAGTAACTGCTCTACGAATTTCAGCCCCGAAGACATAGTGGGCAAGCTCGCGAATAAACGCTTCGGCTTTCTCCTGTATATCCGGTTGATGGATGGCGTCGAACGTGCCTTCCAAACAGCGTACGAATACTTCTTCTCGTTCTCGCCCACGTAAGCCCTATAACGGGTGTTAGACATGACGACGGAGGTAGACTCGTACGTACATTGTTTAGGAGTGTAGCGACACTGCCCTGAAGAAAATCGAAAGCTTGCAGACGATATGGCGATGTATGTCTCTTCAAAATCTTTATGGCTACCGACGTAGTCGAACCAAGGTCGAGGCCACTTGCGTTGCCTCCAAAAGAAATGGACACTTGTGCGGGATCGGATACATGATGGTACTTCAGCTCTGGTTCTCTCTCTAAGAGACGGCGGTTGCGGCCACCAAGTTTACCCAATATCCGAAGTGTCGTATGGGCGTTATGATGGTTAGCAGGAAGAGGTTTAAGATGGCTCTGCAGTGCTTCCATGAGCTCTCGCAGAACGGTGTTCAGGGTAGGGTCGAGGAAATCTGGAGTGAGGTTGTCGATGCACAACTCCAGCGTTCTGAGCCCCTGTGCCACAAGTTCTGGGCCTCCGCGGAGAGCTAACACAAGGGGTTTCATCAGATAGGATAGATGAGGTAAGAGGTGTGTTAGGCGCAATGGGACTGTCAAGCACAGTTCAACAAGCATATCCCGACTGTAACCGTCCGAGACAAGAAGCTGCCTATTGAGGTTCTCCAACATGTCCGGTAGAAGGGGGAGCACCTCCTTGTATAAGAGTTCGAAGCGACCTCCACCGCCCCCGATAGCTCTGAATAAACCCCTCAGAAGGTGATAGTAATTGGTTGGCTTCGTAGCTTTGGCAGCCAGAGGAAAACACTCTGTAATAAGCTGTGATATATGAGAAGCGAGAATAGGTTCGTTGTGCTGAGGGTACATGGCGATCGCGCCAAATGCCATTTTGAACAACCGGATAGTGATCACTGCCGTGGTGTCGTCGTACTCTCCGAGTTGTGGAAGATTTGAAATGAGATGGCGTAGAATAACTGAGACTAGAATCGCGGAAGTGGGCTCGCGACCAAAAAGAGCCTGACATATCTGGAGAACATGGGGTCGTTTCTGGGCGGTCTGAAAGAAAAAATCGACTTTTAGGGTCCAGACTTCCTGGAAAATGCGGGGATTGATCTCTAGGAGAGCGCCAACTAGCATTTCCATTGGTTCAGATCCCTCCCGCTGGTCAGTGTCGTACAGACTCATGCAGCGAATGCAGGTCTCGAAAAGTCTCAGCATGAGTGACCCATCGGGTACTGGGGCATCAATCTTCTTGAGAGCACTAAGACAGGCCCGTAAGCCGTGTGCAAAGGTCCGGAACAAAAGCCGGAACTCTGTCGTCGCCTTAGTGAGTGTTGTAAAGTGGCTCGGTACACTTACCTGACAATACATTGTCCGGTTCGTCTGCGGCATAAACAGCCGAGGCGACAGGCCGTGCCTTCTCGACGAGGAAGAAGTTTCCAGACTCAGCCTCCCCGTTCTTACGACTTTCCGATCGTTGCTGGACCTCGTCAAGCACAGCAGTGAGCGACTCCAGCCGGTCTACGCAAGTTTCCATCAAAGCCGCGAGGACTTTTGCAGCGCCGGCAGGGGTATCCTTGGTTATCACAGTCTCAATGAGGTTGAACATCATCTTTCCTGCCAGAGTATGAACGCTGCTGGAGAGGCAGGGATTGTGGATTACACGAGAATACACGTGAATAAAGTGAGCCAGTTGACGAGGTGATAGATCTCCACGAAGGTAGTGAACCAAATCTGCTGCCGCTGCGTACGCTGTCGGACTAACGAAGAAGACACTAAGATGGAAGTATTGCACCTCACATGCCGCGAAGGCTTACCGGAGAGCTTCTCGGCTACCAAAGCTAGGGCCGAGTAGCACGTTCTCATCGAGGAGTTTGTCAACCTGAGAAAGGAGCGCCCCGCGATAGGGCGTAGCTACCAGAATTCTAAAGCAAGTTAAAAGCTCCTAGATCTGCATAGTTAGAAGAGAAAACACAAAAGACATAAGTGCGAACCCTTCTCGAAGAAATGTCGTGCGCAGGGATATCTTGTAGCAGTCGCAAAGAAGCTAGGAGAAGGCTATCTCCGTGCGATTCGTGTTGGTCTCCAAGACTTCGTAGTACATAGGCGATGTAAGACAGCATCTGAAAATAGTTCATTGGTCCAAGAAACACTGCGATTTAACACAGGAAACTAACTTTAACTTGGGCAAGAATGAGGTCGCTATAAGCTTGAGCGTTACGAATAGTTCCTGACATTCCCGACCAGAAACCTCCCATGGCCTCGTAATCCTCCCTTGCCTTCTTTTGCGCAGGAGCCTCAACTGCAAGGACCTCGAAATGCAAAGGAAGGCTCCCCTGGATGAGTGCGACAATGGATTGACGCTGGTCACGCATGAAAGCCGAAACAACTATCCCCATCTCTTTTAGCACCTTGAAGCTACGCATGCTAGGAAGGACCACATTGGCATCCAGTACTGCACAGCCCTCCGAAAGATATTCCACGGCGAGTGAGGGAATGTTCCGAGATAGCTCCTGGAAAACAGACATGAACTGCGAAACTAGGTCCTCCGGAAGAGTGCGATGGGTACGAATTATCTCGCTAAGCGTCTTGCAGCAGGCAACACCAATTTCCTCGTTGTCGTGGCGCAAGAGGTGTAACATGCCAGGAAAGACAACGGATATCAAAGAGCGTGCGCCTTCCGTCGGAGCAAGACGCTGCAAGATTTCTACTGTGACACGCCGAAACGGATATTCCAAAGTATCCTTTTGAAAAGCTGGTTCATTCGAACGGAGAAGCTCCAGCAGCGCGGGAATTGTCTGAAGATATACTCGAGTAGCTTCTGCATCGCGAACATTATCTATCATGTCGCGTAGCTCGGTAGCAGCCGTGAGTCTGCGTGTCAAATCTGCGGCACTAGTGTTTACAAGCGTTGATCATAGGACGAAACATAACATAATCCGCACCAAGAGCGGGGTCTGCTACTCGAGCAGTCCGCATTTCGAGATCTGCAGCAGTCCCGAGATGGGATCCTGCATCCATGTTTATAGCTATGGAATACTGGTTAGTGTGACCCGCGAGAGATTGAGAGGACTGGAGGGCAGAGCCTACACGAAATGGGATGAAAGACGTTAAGAGGACCACGTTTGGACGCGTTTGACCCTGAAGAAAGTGTCATCACGTGATATTTCCGTAACAGTGCCACATTATCATAACTGATCACATCCACTAATAAACTACAGAGTAGCCCCGACTCGGCGACGTGAGCACTTGCACCCTATGCTACAGGTCCTCCCCGAATCACCTTCACAATGTTCTCCCAGTAGTTCCAGTCAGACCCATCAGGAACTGAGGCCAAGCCTAGGTTGGTGTTAATGCTTGGCGAGCCTTCTGCCGATGGCGTCGTGCCAAACCACCCAGACAAGTCTGTACTTCCAAAACCACCCCAGGGGAGGCCAGCGAAGTCCAGGGAACCGTCACCACCTGCTCCGCTTGACATGCTGACAGCGTTGTACCAATGGTCGAGAAGATTCTGGGCTGCAGACTCGTCCTCTGCTGCAGGGCTTCCCGAGTTGGACGTATCGTAACCCGTTTCGCCTTGTAGACGCTGGATGGTAGGGGACGGGAGGACCTGACCAAGCTGAGAAGTAGGCTCAACGCCCGCCCTTGGAGAAATCGATTCATTGGTGGGGAGAGAGGTGAAGGCCGTACTTCGAGGTGCTGGCTTTTGAATACTCAAAAGGGGCTGCACATCAGCGGAAGTCATGGGCTCCAAAGGCTCTTCGAAAGTGGGGGCTTCATTGATAGATGCCTCTACCTGAGAGGACTTAGCCTTCAGGAACTCGATGATTTTGACTTCCCTGCGCGTAGTCTCGTCCATTTCCCTGATTCCTTCGTGGTCTTTCAAAAACGTATCCAAAATGGTGTGCATGCTCTCCGCCATACTCCCCCGTGGGTACAGGACTAGATAGATACCACTGATCATTGCACTCTGGAAATCCCGATATGCAATGTTCAGCGCGACGAGCGTTTCTTCATTAAGCTTTGAGGATATCGCCTTCCTGATTTCGAAATCCTTTATAGCGGAGATAAAACAAGCTCTCCGTGATCGAGAGTATCGATCGGAGTCGAGGCGGCGTAGTAGGTATGGTCGATGAAGGCTTATGCGGATGAAAAAGACCTCGGTCAGAAGAAGAAAGCGGTGGGCAGGGAGATATGGGAGTGCATCATCCAAGGACGTGTCATAGTTCAGAGAAAAATGTGGAGGAAGATTGTCAAGGAATCTGAGAACGTCATCGTCTATGGCAAGCACATCGGAATAATGGCTGTGCTGTCGAACTTGCTGGAAGTGGTGGACAATGCGGCCGATGATCCCAGCGAGCTTGTGACGTAGAATGGCGAAGGTCATACGCGTGGGGGCACTCAAAGGTGGTGGATCGCGGAACTCAGAAATACTGACTTCATCTTCAACATTGAGAGGAGGGAGGGTTGAGGAGTATGCATCCTGAATTGCGCTTGGTCTTCCTAAGAAGAGGGCATATGACCGATCTGCGTGATACAAGTACGCCCTAATGCAAAAAAATTGGCTTCGCTTGAAGGCTCATGAAAGGGAGCATACCAAATGCGCCGGCGATACTCTACGTGTGCGGGCTCTAAGCCCTAAACGAAGTTGACATTGGTGTTACAAGAGGAGACCCGGAAACTACCACTTACCATCGTAGATGCGTCTCTGTGCAAGCCAAGAGCCTTCACACCAGTAAGATAAGACCATCACAGCCGTCTATATGTCTCACCTGAGCAGTTCGCACCGCCGCACCCAATTGACTCCAACACTCGGTTACTCGTCGATCAAAAGTCAAATAGCGTGCACTCTATCACAACTTGAGCGTGGCGTAGTTCAGACACGTAGATCAAACTAACCAGGAGTCGCGTTAGGACCATATCTAGAGAGTCTGGTTGTATGGCTGCAGTAATAAGCACGGATCGTCGTGCTGTCGAGGTCGTTGTCGCAAGTAAGCGATGGGGGTGAGGTCATTTGGAACACAGACTTACAGGACCAGTAATATCTAAGAGACGTCAATCTCCTGCTCCTAGCATCGCCTGCTATGTGCTCCGGTGCAACGCGGACGGCGATTGCCAGGACAACAAAAAGCAGGGGTAAAAATCGGACGTCATTCGGATGGACGCCGACACCATTCGCGCAGACAGAGGCGTAGGATTTCCGAAAGTCGCGTTCGGAGATAGGGTAACGGGTCCAATTTCTACTTCTGTTAAGCAGGCGCTAATGATTACGATGGGTGAGCAACTTACACCGAGGCAAAATAGAAGTCAACCAGAACATCTGCAAACCTTCGCGGTGGAAGCTCCTGCACAAGTTCAGTAATCTTATGGGGAGAGACGCCACAGTCTTGAATGAGCATCTTGAGGTTGTCAGCTGCAGTGGGTTCGGCGTCTTGGGGGACGGAATCAATGGTCGCCACGAAAGTCTTCGTATCGTCACTTATTGGGGGATTAGAAAGCGACGTGGGAGATCCAGTGTGAGTGCTAGGCACAGCGTTCTGGAGCTGAATACGGTAGTCAGTGTCAAGTATAAAGGATAATGAAATGTACCATCTTCACCTGCTGTAACACTGAAGCTGGTGCGACACTCCCAGATGCACTAGTTCCGTACCACCTCCCACTTTGAAAAGTCCCGCTGCCAAAGTCATCCTCTTCTGGTTGTGAATGTGTACCTGTATCGGCACCGGGAGAATGTGACTGCGCACGCTCCATAGACCATCGATCCTTAGAGGTAGGGCCAGATCCAGATGCAAACTCTGGCAATGCAACCTCAATGATATGCTCAAGGCGAGCGAGACGTAGGTGGATATCTTGGTCTGGCTTGCCCGGGGTGTATGCTTTACACAACTCAGGGACCTTACGAGCCACACACTGAAAACGTAGTTAAGTGCTTCCGCGGTGTTAAGCCTGTGTACCGATGCATACGTGGGAGCAGGGAACCTGGCGATCACACTAGACGGGACGGTCGTGATATGAGGATCCGCCAATGGATAAGAGTTCGAACGTACTTTTTGCTTACGACGATGGCACTCTCCGCAGGAGTAGCTGAATTGAATAAAAGTCAAAGGTATCAGATAAATTGACATCACTTCAGCGGCAGAAGAGCGAACCTGACTCGGGATCGAGCTTTCTTTGAGGCGTTGGGGTCATCGTCGTCTAATTTCTTTCGCTTCAAGGAGGGTTGAGGCGACATTCTCGCTGGAGGTTCATCGGGCGATTGAAGGAGGCTGTGCACCATGAAAAAGAGAGGCAGTAGAGAGACCAGGAACCGAGTCTGACTCAAGTCTATTTGGGACCAGGCGGGCGTTACTATAGCTGTCTCATTTTGGTCTCATTTCCCAGCAACATCTCATTGACCTCCCTCCCCTTATCCACCACGCGATATGTCATTAAAGCTGTCCCTGGAACGACCTTACAAAGACGACCTGGGTCGTTCTATACCTACCGTTCTCGACATCGCCACTGATGGTCGCCATATCTACAAGCCGTGCGTATTAGCACTTTCGACATAGTCTGCGTGCTCACATAGCATGTCATGTACAGGGACGAACCTCCTGGTACACAGCTCGGAGAGAATTTAAGACGCATGTTCTTAGAACGAGGCTTAGACTTCTTTAACCAAGACGAGGAGGAGCGGCGGACCAACGAACCGCCTAATGAGCACGGTGCCGAGCCTCAGTCAAGAGATACCGTTACCGAAACCCTCGATAGCCAGAACGCGGATGCCATGTCTCCTGAAGCCCTCTCGAACATGAGGCTCGAAATTTTACCCCAGCTACAGTACGCGTCTCTTACCCCCAGAATCCTCAAGCCACCGCTCAGGGCTCTCCAGTGTTGCACTTGGTGAAATGTCACTCGCAAAAGATGTCATTTCCCTCTACGCCTCACCCGCCACCGTCCCTTCTGCTTTGCGTGTCGACCCGACGTCTGTCCCCGCCCTTCCACATGACATACTTGCCTCTTCTTCGATAGTAAAGCCCCCTTCGATACCATCTGTGCAGTCTTTCAATGCACGACTTGTGGCAGGGGGAAAGGATGAAACCTTGAGAAAAGCCTCTGACTTATTTAAGTCTGCGGCAATTGCTGTCGAACGTGGTCACGACGTAGGCGCGCGGTACTGGATGGACGCTTTGAAGATTAGGCGACGAAACTGGGGCCTAATTCCTGCGCCCCTTCCCATGGGGGTCCCCACTGGTCGAGGCGCAGACCGGACTACCAAAGATTTTTTGATATCGTTCGGATTGTCTGAATGTTTGTATTTTTGCATGCGTTCACACGCAGACGCTCACTCGCACTCTCTAAGCATCGTCTGTCTTTCGACAGAGAGCAACTGGCCAACTTGCTACACACGGTTCCAAGGAACCAATAACGTTTCCTCGAAGACAGAGAACAGCCCTTTGCATTAGTGTCAGGACCCTAGGCGCCTCTGGTACGGAAAGAACGGCTTGCAATAATTTCGCGAACAGATTCAAGGACGGTGATCCTTTGCAGACTTCTCTTCGTGAGGCACAGCGAGAAGTCCTGGAACAAGAGATATTCTCTTTGTTAATCAGGAATGCGAGCACCCTTCCTACAAGTTCTGTGCGCGTTTCTGAGAGACTCCTAGTTGTCGAGGCTACCCAGGACTCTGAGATTCGATTTGAGCTGGTTGGATTACTACCGCCGTTCCAACGACTTTAGCTGATATATTTGATTCTAGATGGAACAAGACCTGCTCGCAGTACAGGTGGCAAATTCCGATCCCGTCTCACAAGCCAAATGCGATTTGGTTTATGACTTTCTCCACCTCCTCCTGCTCCGTGAGCATTCTCACAGGAGACTCACCAGGATTGGAGTCTCAGAAACTTCTCCTTCAAAATTACGTGCAGATGTGGCACTTCCACCCGTTCACCCCACGCTAGCTCTTCTGCACCCCGTTATTGATATCTTACAATACGAGTATTTCTGCGTCCGCGTGAAAGCAGAGATGAGCAAGACTGTCCAAGTTCTACGTCGTGCCGGCGTTCCGGTGAAGTTTCACTTCGACGCCGTGGGAGAAGACGGTGCGGGGGTACTTGACTCATTGATCAGTGGGGGCACTGGGCGTATCGGCGGCATAACCATCATCCGTATTGACAATAGGTGAGCAATGCAACCTTTGGTTGATGCGACAGTGATACAACGCTCCCATAGGCGAAGTCTGCATTTTACCTTTTCATCACCTTCATCCTTGGTCGCACATCTATCTCAGGCGACCTTGCCAGTTTCATCTATTCCACAACTCATCCAGCTCCTTCGCGATGAGACAGAACAGTGTCTCCTCCAACGGATTTGCGAGATAGGCACAGAGATGTCCGAGCGATTGAGCGGTACTTGGCTTGTCGATACGCCTATGAATCGAGCCGTCGGCAAGTGGGAGGGTCACACACTGTGAGTACCAATACCCAATATGTTGACATATCAGAATAATCTGTTGGTATTGGTAGGACGTTCTCTGTTGCGTGCGAAGAGGATTTGCAATGTTCGGTGTCGCAACTCGTACGACGTACGGGGCATGAAGAGACAGTTTATACAACGTATGTCACCGGCTCGACCACCGTATTTTCATGGATACGAGACGTCATAGAACGGTCACTGGCAGGACCATAAACTCATACGATGGATCACGCACTACCTTAGGCGTGATTCATGTTGTTAGTACACGGGTCTGTCATGAGCTGTTTTGTAGATCACAGTGAACAGGCACGGATGTGTGGTAGAAGAATGAGTATGTATGGTATGACACATGATGTACTCGGCAAGAGGAAATTTATTCGTCTTCCTCTTCTTCGTCCTCTTCTGCCACAGCCCCACCACTGGCCTTGAAAGCCTCGATCTTGGCCTGTATTTTGGCCTTGCGTTGCTCCAGAGTGAGGCGAGGGGTTGAATATTTCTTGCCTTCGGCCCTCCAGTCCTTCGTCTTGTCTGTTGGCTTGAAAATGGGATCCTCTCGAATGGCTGCGTAAGCACTGGAATAGATTTCTTCGATATCCTCCGAACCAACACCATCCGCAAGATATGTGGAAAACTGCTTCTTGAAGCTATACAGTATGTTAGACTATGTGACGGGAGTGTACATGCAGAGAAAGTGCTCACCGCTCGTCGTCCTCCTCTTCCAAACTCTGCATGTACTCTGCGACATGCCCACCAAAAATGTACTTCTTTAAAACCTCCGCATCTAGCTCCTTGCTTTCTGTGTCGTAGCCAGGGAATCGTTTCTCGTTGTGGGGAATGTAAAGCCCGCCATCGCTAGCTCCTTTGAGGGCTCCGAAGACCCGGGAACCAGTGGAAGTACGCTTCAAACCAACGTCGAGGTAGCACTTGAAGGGTCGCGGAGAGTCTTCACCGAGCGTCTCTGTAAAGGAAATGGTACCATCAGGCTCTGTGACGCCCTGATACCTGTCTGCGAGCCCCAGTTTAGTCAACACGCGACGGGCAACAAGAAGACCGGTGGCATATGCTAAAGATAAAGATTTTGACATCAGAAGAAGGGCATTTTAAGCCGAGTAAATAAGGGGTACCAGCAGTCCAGTTTGTGAGACCGTGGTTTATGCCATAGCGTGGTAGTTCTCGTGAATGTGCAGCAGCAAGCACGAAGTCTCCTTGGAGACGTGCGTAGACGATCTGGACAATGATATCCTTATTGGTGAAGCGAACGACAAGACGATATTTCGGTGCATTGCTGAGCGTTGAGTGTATGGATTGAAAGCTAGTTTCTCTCATCCATGGGCGATAACTTACTACTTGTTTTTTGCCTGCGCTACTAGCCGCTTGCGCGCATAATCTAGCACAGAACGTCACTACGAGAATCGGGTGAGTGACGAAAATGTGGCGTACAGTCAGTTTTTCCTTCCCTCCTCCGACGATACTTTACTTGAAAGCGGGAAAAGTAAGCATCAGATTTGATTTTCTTGACGAACGGCATCTGAGAGCAAGTCAGCAATTGTGTAACGTTAGGGACATCCACAAGCTGTCTGATGCATCCACTGCGGAAACGCTGGGCAGTTCCTTCTAAACTGGGAAGACGATACGAACGAAACACGGTGGTTTGGATGCACAACGAATGAAAAATGTAACTCACATCGTGCTTGACGGGGGACGCTCAGTAGTCGACGAAGGGATCTGGTCCACTTGCAATGATTCAATTAGAGTTTACTACCAGTCGGGCCGGGACATGCTGGTCGATGCTTACGTAATCGAATGTGATGCAGACAAGGGCCGGGGTTCTGCTTTCCTTCGTTGTCGTCGACATGTCGTATAACAACCAGAACTACTACCAACAAGGATCTTCTTCTTCTGACGTTAATCCCTATCATCAGCCCTATCAGGGCCCTATCTATCCCTTACCCTCTACGTCTTCTTCTCACAATGCACCAGTTCCCGCAAATGCTTATGAATATGACGTTGGCATCCTTGCCCAGCAATCAGTGTATGTTCCAGGCGCTATGATCGACAAGAAAGGTGGCTCAGGTGGAAAGTTGGCAAAGGGCGGAAAGCGAACGACCGTCTTACGAAAGGGTGGAGGGAAGACTTGGGAAGATCAGACCTTACTCGAGTGGAATCCATGTAAGTTCCTTGTCCTTTTCTTCTTTTTCTATGTCGTTGAAGCAAATATTTTCCTAGCCTGGTTCCGCCTGTTTGTTGGGGATCTAAGTAACGACGTCTCTGACGACGTACTAGCTGGTGCATTCAATAAGTACCCATCATTTCAGAAAGCTCGTGTCATTAGGGATAGGTTGAGCCAAAAGGTATGTCCAGCCTTGGTTTCAGAGTCGTATAGCTGCTCATTAGAGGCTAGGCCAAGTACGGCTTTGTCGCCTTCTCTGACCCCGAAGACTTCCTGAATGCTTGGAAAGAGATGGATGGTGGGTTCTTCCCTCTTCTTGTAATGTCCCCCCATATTGAGATCCTATAGGAAAATACGTCGGAAACCGCCCCATCAAATTGAAGAAGGCAGACAGTACTGCTATTCGTCCTGTGGAAATTGGTCATCGCAAAGCAAAACAACTAGAGATGGAGCTTAAGAAGAACAGGAAGAAACCGTACTAGACCACGTCGTTTATGGGACCTTGTTTTATACTTTACATGCTGCACAGCACTGCTAGATGTGTATTATTTCTGTTCCTGTCCATCTTACCTCGTGTCGAGGGTTATAGCATTGGTTGCTAAATCGGTCCGGATACTACGGCGGTAGTGCGAATTCTGTGCACGTGCGGGGCAGAACTCAGTCTGCAAGGGTCCTGCAGGTTTACTGCAAAGTCTTTCCTTTATGTCGTAAGCCCAGGCTCACACCATGGATATCGATAAACTCTTCAAGGTATTCACGTCGAGCAGTGCTCGGCGTCGTTTTGCTCAATGCAGCCCCTACAGGTACCAAAAGTCCCCACTGGGGGCAACAAACGGCGGATGCCAGACCTACCGTCAGCCGAAATGCTCAAAAAAATGAGACTGGGAGATGAGAGCGCCTCCGATGCCACAGCCCCTGATTCGCAGTCATATCCTACCGTTCCTTCCAAACGAGTCACGACGGTGCACGATGAGGTTGACGCCGACAATGACGTTGAAGGAGTGGCTTTTGCTCCCGGGAACGACGCGGACTACTTTGCTGAGGAGGACGACGAAGGGCGATTTTTCGGAGGCGGTCTCACCGCCGAGCAAAAGGAAATACTAAATATCTTTGACAGTGCGGGGGGCGACCAGGTTCCAGATGATGTACGTGGTCGTGCATGCTCTCTACTCTCCACTCAACGCTAGCCCGTGGTGTTCACCAGTCTGAAACACTCTCTCCTTCTGGCATCAAAAAGCTACTGCTACGGCTGGAGAGAGCCGCCAACAAGAACCAGGTGCAACGATCGAAATATCCTGACGATCCAACAAAGTGAGTCGTGCTGTCATTTTGCGTGTTCTCGTTGTCATTACAGCTCGGCACAGATTCATCGACTCGGAAGCGGACCTCGATGCAACCATCAAGGCGCTGCTTCCCCTCGCGCAGGTTCCCAAAGTCGCTTATCCGTTTCTCATAGGATCCGGCCAGCTTGAAACCCTGGTCGGACTTCTCAGTCACGAAAACGCAGATATTGCTTTGGATATCATCGAATTGATCCACGAGCTTACCGATGAAGACGTCGGGGAAGATGCCGAGGACGAGGACGAGGAGGATCCAGAGCAAAGAGAGGCTGCGCTGAAGAATTTAATTGGTGCTCTGGTGCGCCTGCTTCTCTTTTCGGTTTCGTGCCTCACTGACGTACCTAAAGCTGGACCACTCTGTTCTGGAGCTGCTTGTTGATAACATGACGCGGTTTAACGAAGCTGAAGAGTCGGACCGCCAAGGGATCTATCACGTTTTGGGGATTTTCGAGAACTTTGTTGGTTCCAAGCCACTATTGGCCGAACGATTGGTCCTCAAAACAAAACTCCTGCCCTGGCTGCTAAATCGCATCCAGTCCAAAACGCATGATGAGAATTGTGGCTATGCAGCCGAGTTGCTGTCCATCTTGCTGCAGGATAGCCGGCTCAATCGCTTGGAGTTGGGCGAGAAAGATGGGGTGGAGTCGCTCTTGAACATCGCTTCGGTATGCTGCGGTCTTTCAATTTTTTGAGGATCTCACGTCCTTGCAGCAATTTCGCCGACGGGACCCGACTGATACTGACGAGACCGAGTTTATGGAGAACATATTCGACTCGCTATGTTCCGCCCTTGTTGAGGCGGAGATCAAGAAACTTTTCTTAAAGAGCGAGGGTGTGGATCTCATGGTCCTGACGATGATGTATGTGTTGCTTCCGTTTTCTTCCGAACTGTTCGTGATTGTTGTCGCATCAGGGACAAAATGCAAGCGCGTTCTCGTGCAGTCAAGGCATTGGACCATGCAATGTCCGGACATGCGGGGGCGGAGGCGTGCATGGTTTTCATCGAGGCATCGGGCCTGAAATATCTGTTCAACGCTTTTATGGGAAAGGTCTGCATTGACCGAATCTGTATTCAAATACCGTTCTGAAGCAACGCAGCCTCTCAAAAAGCAAAAAGGTGCCACTCAAACACCTGCCCCTGAAGAAACGACACACACACTAGGCATCCTTTCGTCGCTTTTCACGAATCTACCCTCCGATTCTCCTGCCCGTATCCGCTTCCTCGCAAAGTTCGTGGAGAGTAACTATGAAAAGACAGACAAGTTACTTGACATCCGTACATCCGCACAAACGAGGCTTGCCGCAGTGGACCGCGACATTGACGCGGAAAAGAAAGCGCTACTCGAGGCTGACGAGGGAGTAGAGAGCGAAGAAGAGGGCGCGTGGTATTTGCGACGGTTGGATGGTGGCCTCTACACACTACAGACTGTGGACTATATTTTGGCGTGGATCGTTATGGAAGACGACGGGGTAAGTACCGTCTATTTGACAGGGTGCTTCTTCTAATGGTGAACTAGATCCGAACACACGCGTTCCAAATGCTCAACCGGCGCAACATGTCCTTTAAGGACGTTGTGTCAACTCTCCGGATCTTCAGTGACAACATCGACGAAGGAGAGGCGAACGATTCTGATGGTATCTCTCAACGAGAGATATTACAGCATCTAATAGCTTTCTTGGAAAGCTGCTAGCGTCATGCAATGACCACACACGGACGCGCTTTTTTTTTATCCTGACACCTGCACGAGTTCATGCGGAGAGCGCCGCGAAGGCGAAGAGCATATCGAGTGCCCCCTTAACCTTGACAAGGTCGTTTTGAAGCTGCAACTCTACTTCCAGTTTTCTCCTCAGACGGAGGAAGAGGGAATCAATAGTGGGGGACTGGCCGAAGACAGGGGAGTACATGTCTGTGGGAAAGTTTCAAAATCTCACACATGTAATCGGGGGCGTAAAATGTAACACACCAATGATAAGACTGGCGACATCGCACACCGTGTTGCCGAAGCGAGGATCAGTGATATACTTCAGAAGAAACCGCAAAATAGGCTCGAGAAGGACGTCGTCGCGGCCGGCGAGAGCTGACCGAAGCCCATCACGATAAAGAAGTTCTTGAATAAGCGCGAATGTAGTTGCAGGGGGAACTTTCTACAATTTTAAATCAGTTACTACACATCTCCATAAGAAGTGACGCCCACCTTCTGTAACGCAGAATCCAGCGCAGCAGAGTACTTGAATCCTTTTAAATATCGATCATACGCTTTTAATCTTCGCCTACGCTTGCTCTCGACCTTGAACTCGTCTACGTCACCGACCGGCTTGCTTCTGGTGCGATCTCTAACGCGAAGTTGCCCAATGTCAGAGAAAGCTCCGCCTAGAAAAGATTCGAGAGTTGTGGCGCGAAGGAAGGCTTCGGAGGTCCGATGCACTGTCGCCCCCTCAGATGCTTTTGGTTGGCGTCGACGGACGGACAACGTTCCGTCGGACATGCCGACAGCAATGTGTGTTTCATCGGGCTACGTCACAGATAATCAGTTACATGTTTCATCTCTGAGGCTAAGCTACGTGACACACCGATAGCGCGAGACATATTATCGGGGCCGAGTAGCGCATCGTGTGAACGACGTTGTAATTGCTGGTGTCGTAAACTTTGACCATGTGGTCAAGGCCACCGGTCAGAAGCCTCGAAGTATTGGCGTTGAAAGCGAGAGACGTAACGGTCTTTTGGTGGTTAGACATGGCACGAAGACATCGCCCACCTGCAACAAGGTCCCATACACGGAGGATAGAACCCGCGGCAGATAAGGCAACGGTCCCCGATGGATACATGAGCACCTGCTCGACAGGAACAGTACCAGCACTGGATCTCCCTGGAGTTGACCCCATGACAAGTTCGCATTCGCCCGTACGAGAATCGAAGATGCGGACAGTTCCATCATACGAGCCGGTGAGAATGAGACGTGGGTCTGTGGTGGAAACTTGTCCAGAGCGTACGTAATCGGTATGAGCAGTGAAAGTAGCGACAGCCGATTGTGAGGGCACGTCCCATAGTCTCACCGTAGTGTCGTCGGAACATGAAAGCACCTGGGTGTGATCCAGCGATGAAAACTTCGTGACATGCACAGGTTGTTTATGGGCATCGATAGAGCGGAGAATAGCCCGCGAATTGACATCAAATATCTAGCGAAATTAAATGAGATGTGGGAACACACACACATGCGAGGACGACGACTCAACTTGTATCAAACCACTGTCGTCTCCAGCAACGAGTAGCTTTCCATCGTCACGAATGAAGCCACTACGCGCGACGTCTTTGAACCTAGCGATAGTCTTGGTGATTTTTTGTGTCCGAGGGGCATATATATGCACTCTCGAAGCAGCGGTGACGGCATACGCATGTGGTTTAGAGCGTGTGAAATGGATAGAAGTAACGGGAGCGTATTCCTTAACGAATACAGGTGCCTTGAAAGACCTCCAATGACGAGATTCTGAGTTATGTCTTTCCGGAACAGGTTTCGCGTGTTTACGAGGGACGAGAGGATGATAATCCATCTCAAGGGTCACAACCTTGGGTCACGTGTCCCATCTGCTTTTTTCGTTTTATCGATTCGTTCAGGCCTTCCGCCCGTGTACACTCCGTGTACCCCAACGCAACAGCACCACAGCACTAACGCCCCTTCTTATTCCAAAAACATGTTGTTATATGAAGACATCCTAACGGGCGACGAGATGGTCTCCGATGCCTTCCATATGTATATCTCCCCCTTTTCAATTTACCACACGCTATCTCCATGCTAACAACCCTGAAAAGCAAACTCGTGGACGATATCGTCTACGAGGTCGACTGCCAGATGGTCACGGTCAAGGAAGGCGCTGATGTCGATATCGGTCTGTCGATCCTGTCTCTTCCCTCGACAAGACTTGTGATACTCTCCCGCAAGGTGCCAATCCTTCCGCTGAGGAACAGGAGGAAGCCTCGGCGGATGGTACTAAAACGGTCAACAATGTTGTGAATTCGTTCCGCCTCCAAGAAATCCCATTCACCAAAAAGGACTACGTCACTTACCTCAAGGTTATAACCCCTCCCCCCCATCTGGTTCATACGTCTGACCAAAGGTATCCTCTCCCCACAATAGGGATACATGAAAGAAGTAAAGGCAAAGATCCCCGAGGAACAAAAGGATCGCGTCGAAAAGTTTGAGAAGAACGCCCAGACCTATGCGAAGAAAATTATAACGAATTTCAAGGATTACCAATTTGTCAGTTCCCCTCGAACTGTCTTCCTATGGTTGGGATTCAGTATAAGTTACAGTTCGTTGGCGAGTCTCTCAAACCCGAAGGCATGGTTGCACTGCTGAACTACCGCGAGGATGGCATCACTCGTTAGTATAGCTCTTCTGTTATCAGTGGCCCTGCTCTAACGGCCAGCATTCCCACAGCCTACCTTACATTCTGGAAAGATGGCCTCAAAGAGGTAAAGCTTTGAGCAACTCATGTTCGTCTTTTTTTTGCGCAGTAGATCGATCGATGTTGTATATCAGTTAGAGCTGATAACTGTATTACACCTAAATTTTGTATCGAGCGGCAGTCGCCGAGGCTTCCAGCGCGTACGAAACACTGGTCTTCGCGAAGACCACTCCTTTGAGCGCTGAGTCGACATACTGTATACTCCCAAATTGATTAAGCTTGATTTCTGGAGCCGTATATGCTCCAGATGGTTCATCACCAATTGCTTGCTGGTCATGTGTACGGCACAATATATTTGAACTTTGAAGTGTACAGTATGGCGTATTACATACAGGACACTAGCTCTGTGCTGCAGAATTTCACAGTTCATCATGGGTCTGATCGTGGAACTCGATAGGGGGCTGGGGGGGAGTTGACTCGTCCTTCGCAGGCGCTTCAAGTGAATTTTTCGCGTGCTCGTCAACAAATGCAATGAGACTCTCCAACGAGCGGTCACCGTCGTAATCAATCCAATCTTTTGAGCCAGCTGGTTTAAACTTCAAGGTCGGGAAACCCGCAACTCGGAATGGGACGGATGGAGGCAGATCATTCTCGGGTGCTTCGATTTTAGCGCTGCGAGAGCCATGAGATAGAACGAGAAGGAAGAAAAACGACATACATGATAACACGATCTTTCACAGCCGCGTAGTGCTCTCCGAGAGTGTCCCAGGTGGGCTTGAGACGCTTGCAGTGTCCGCACCTTCCATTGTGATTAGATAGTCCGGATAAAAAAAGAAAAGCTGGGACTCACCAAGAAGCGTAGAATTCGACAAAGACATCCTTGTCGTCCTGGAAGACAACCTGATCAAACTCTTTGCCGACGAGGTTGTAAACGGCTTCGTCTTGGCTCTCAGGGATGGGCTGACTCTTCAGAGTAGGTTGAAGATCGCCAGCGACAAAAGAGTTGATCCATCCCTTGACGGCATCGGTGGTCACCTCGGTAGTTTGCTCGAGCGGGTACTTAAGTTGCTTCTCCAGATCCTGGATGACGAAGCTCGGCCAAGTGGCTTCGACGAGGTTGAGAGCCTTAGCATGATCCCCGAACTTGATCGCGTCAATCCAAACAAAGTTGATCTTCGCCTTGTGTTCAAGGGCGACGGCCCGTACTCGTTCGATATATTCGTCCTTAGTCTCTGACGTGGGGTCAACGAAGAGATAGGCGAGCGGCTTCCCTGACTGAGCGTAAACCATGTAATTCTCCGCGTTCACCTCAGCGATAGTGGGAACGGAAAGTTCCTTGATCCAATTTTCGATCTCCTCAACCGTCGCGGAGGGGACAGGGTAGGGATAAACGGAAACGGGATCGTCAAAGGCGCGATAGAGGACGATGGCAGGAGGGGACAACCCCGCCGCCTCGACCAAGGCGGCATCCGTAGACTGCCCGAAAAGATAGTCATCACGATGCTTCTCGGCAGTGGCCAGGAATTCGGCAGCGGGAGCATCAGATGGGGAGGAAAGGTATGCAATGGCGACGACCTTGTCTGCCTTCTTGAATTCATCAAAGTTGGCAGCCGTGACTTCCGAGACGGCGGGAAGTGATTGTCTGTGTAAGAAGTACGCAAAGTGAACGAGAGAAGTTAAGGAATTTTGGTGTCCACGTACTTTGTCATGTAGCTGATAATGCCGTCTGTCTTTCGCGGTCCAGTGTAGTCTGTGGGCTCTCCATCACGGAAGACCTTCAGAGTACTGAGAACTCCAACATCAGTAAAGGGTTTAAAGGCACAATAGAAGAGAGAACTTGCGGATATCCTTGAACGCCATGTGCTTGGCACAAGTCTGGCTCATCAACGCAATTCACTTTGGCGAGTTTGATACCCTTTTCTTGGAGCGCAGTGGCCGCCTCCTCGTAGTGAGGAGCAAGCGCCTTGCAGTGCCCACACCTTTGGGACGGGCGGGATTTCAGCTCTGAGTAAAAACGGGGAGGGAAAGAAAGGGTACCATGGCGCGAAGAATTCGACGAGGATGAGCTTCTCAGGGCTAACCACAGACTTGAAGTTGGCGGGAGTCAAGTCAATGACATCGGAGGGACCCTCAGCAAGAGCAAGGGTGGCGAGTAAAAGAGAGGAAGCAGAAGTCAGGAGCGTTGAAAAGCGCATCCCGGGCAAGAGAAATGACGATGAATACGTGTGTAACCGAACGAATTTATTTATAAGGAAGTTACAACGGGTGTACGTGGCAATTCCATTCGAGGTGCCGTGTCCGTGTCCCATGACCAATTAGGTCACGCGATTATGTTAGTAATTGCTTCAAATCGAATCCGCTACCCCGGGTCCGACCATCTCCATACTGCTTCGTACTTCGTTGGAACGGCCGAGGCTGTGGGAAATCCGTAGGGAATATGTGTGACCCCACATTCGGGGGTGGTGTAGGGACTTGCAATAATTAGTGAACTCCCACCCCCTGTCAAATGCGACAACTGACTTACTTTTTCGACCCCGGGAGGGTAAGCTAGTACCGTTTGGGACAGAACCGATCATGGAAACTCCACGTCTCCCAGCCGGAAGTGCAGGAGGCGTAGCGGGACTCGGCGACCCAGTATATGACGCCGCATTCTGGGATTTGGCCCGTGTTCTCGTAGGTGCGGTAGGTGCTGGTGGTAGGGGTGGCACTACACTCCGTCGGGCAGGGGGGGTCATCGCTGGAACAAGGGACGGCTCGCTCTCAGATGCCGCCCTAGGGCGGGCGGGCGGGAGTGGTGGCGCAGGCGGTGCAGAAGGGCTAGGGGAGGCATTATCGCCTCCCTGTATTCTCCGCGAAGGTAGTGCAGGGACTATGCGGGAAGGTGCCGACGAAACAGGTCGCGCCGGAGGTGGAGGCGGAGGGGCCCTTCCGGGCACGATCGGTGGCCCTGCTGTTTTCCGCGCTGGCACAGCAGGAGCGACCGCGACGCCACGAGGTGGTGCAGGTGGAACTGCCGTTGACGGCGCCGATATCAGTGATGGCTGCGACGGGGGTGATTGCTTCCGCGGGGGTATTGCAGGAACAGGACGTGATTGAGGACTCGGCCGCGCAGGAGGAGGTATAGGTCGCCGAGGGGGAGTCGCTGGTGCAGGCGGTGCAGGCGGTGGGGCTGCTGGAACTGCTGGTGCAGCGCTCGACGGACGAGGCGGCGGCGCACGAGCAGGGATACTGGGTGCACTCGTTGGTGGTGGTGGCGGCGGCGGCGTAGGCACGCTAGGTCGCGGCGGGGGTCTGCCCGGAGGGGCGGGGCGCGCCGAAGGGGATGCAGCCGTTACTGGAGGCTTTGGTGCTGTACCCCTCCCAGGTACAGAAGGCGGTTTCGCAAATGACGGCGGTTTGGCCGGCGCTACACGCCAGCTGTCGTGAAAATGTCACGCCATGAAAGAAAGAGGCGCACCTGTACTCCCTGCTGGCTTGAGCTTGGGCATTCCACCTGCAAATAAAGCTCCCAACTGCGGTGGCCCTGCGCTACCTACTGAGGTCGTCGTCGGGGCATTGTGCCCAACTCCACCACCTATTCCACCCCCACTCTTCGAAACCTCGACAGCAGGTGCGCTGCGATCATTTGTTACTGCCTTCTTGAGTCTCTTTCCGGCTTGGATTTGTTTCAGAAGTTCGCTGGAAGCCATGGTGGATAGATCATAGCCATCGTGTCTGAGTGCTGAGACTGCACCCCTCAAGGAGAAACAAGAGCAAACAAACTGTGCAGTGCAGTGCTTTGCACTGGCAGTGCGAGTCACGGTCACCTAGCAATACTACAAAAATTCATCACTACGAATAACTAAAAGAGTACTAGTTCACGTTCACAGGTCACTCAAAACTACAAAGAACGAAAGCGTCGGAGCTGTCTTAGCTATTGTTCATTGAAGCACGTAGTACGGCGCTGATGTCAGAGCCTACCTGTTGCGAGCTAATGTTGTCCGGACGTGGAGAAGGTCACCGCCCTTCGCTATGACCTTTCGCCCATTGTCTGCGATGCGGACGGTGACGGGCGCGGCCCGCGTACCACACCCACGGGCCTAGTGTGTCGAGTTTTCACAGGGAAACCCCGTGACAGTCGCGAAGAAACCGCCCTGAACACGGAGGTCCTTGGGAGATTCCCTTCTCTCGTTGATACAACGGCGACCTTCGCTGAACGTTTTGAACTCTTGGAAGGCCTAGAGCTTCTGTTCGCCTTTGATCCTTGCCTCGACTTGGAACTTCGCGACGTCGTTGGGTCCAACCACTGTGTCGTTTCTTTCGGTAGTATTGGACCCGACTGCGGTTTATTCTCACTAATTGGAGGATGCGCTGATAGACTTGACGCCCATGATTGATGCGTCGCCCGCTGCAATAGAGAAGGAATAGGAGATGAAGGAATAGGAGATGTAGGCGAGAGCGTGGAAGATGGTGCCGAATGGCGAATTCTCGTGCGGTCCTTGCCATGGCGTGACGGTGTACGCCTGATGATATCCGAGCCGAGTACAGTTGAGCTGGGACTTGGATGAGCCCTACCGTCCTGTTCAGGAGAAGGGTTGGAAGAGGGTGGCGATCTGGTGACTTCGATCAATATCTGAGGACGAGACGGTGCACCAGTATTATTTTGCTCTCGGGAGCCGAAGGTTTCCCAGATAGGGCTAGAGTAAGACAATATTTTTTCCTTTCGGGGGAGGCCTCCAGCATCCAGCTGGGCAACGGGTGGAACGTCTGTCGTCGTTTGGACAGGTATCTCGACCGGTTGCGGTGGGGCAACCGGATTAGTCTCCCAGAGGATCTCATTTGACGGCGAATAACTTTGTGGTGCAGCTCGAGGGCTGAGTGACGTTTCTGCGGCCGCTTCGATATCGTGGACCGCGAGAGCAATAGCAGAAGATGGGTGGTTCTCAATGTGAATCAAGCGGTTGGGTGTGTCACCTTGAAGGATTGGAGGCTCTGGAAGCACCATAAGGCGGGTCGGTGGGCGAAAAGTTAAATCAGGGTCGTCGAGTCGGGTTGGGTGGAAGGCGCTCTGACCAAATGTGCTATGAAAGGCCACTAGGAATGCGACGATTAGCCTTACAAACGAGAGAAACATGTTCAATGGCTGGCTGACCCAGGACAGTAAGCGCTCCTATGCTAAAGGGGATAAACTCGGCAATTAGACCAGTGAGAACCGCCTCTGGCACAATGACTAGAAGATCAAAGAGTAAAAGGCTCCCAGCTTGTACAACTTGAGTATCTCGTATTGTGGCACACTGCAATCGAGGAGGTTTCATCAGGGACAGAATACGAATGAGGATGTACAGCTCCAAGACGATGTTTAGGATAGACCCCACGAGTGATGTCGGAAGGAACCTGTCACCCATGCCTCAACTTTACACGAGCGCTTTGACATGAACGCGGATTTACCTTTTTCTGAAACATAACGATATACTGGGCAGCATCAAAGGGGTACTGCGAAAAAGATCAACACACATATGCTTAGAGCAAAACGAACACACACACTAGCCGGCCAGATCCTAAGCCAACGGTTACTCCATTCAGGACTTGGGAGACCAAGGGAAGAAAGTCAGAACGACCAGGGGGGGATACATGCGCAGCCAGCACGAACCTGTCGCAAGCGCAAGACATGACCAAAACGTCCACAGTTCCCATGATCCAGACATCCGATGTCTTAAATTGAGACCCAAAATCAAGAGGCCGAAAACTCGAGCAGCTTGAGAAGCTATGGCACCAACGGCAACCACGAACGCTAAGCAGGCATCAGTCCAAGGTATGCTCCACAAACGAGCTCAGCTACACCCACCGCACGCTGCACCGCTATCATTAGGATCAAAAATCAGGATCGATAGAAATGAAGACAAGCTCGCTAGCAAGAACGCCATGCACAATAGCAACCTAAGTGTGTCCCGCTGCTTGCGTTGATACAATTCTGCGGTACGAACAGAGGAAGGTTGATGTGCTCCAGTGGACTTTTCATGTAGAAGATCCGCGGGAGTAACGGGCTCGGCTTTGCCTCGTAGACGGTTGAAAGTAGCTATAAGGATCCACACCAATTCCCGGACGAAAGCCGACATCCAGATATGGCGGAGGCTGCTCAAAAATACCCAACCAAGAGAGAATGAAGCAAACAGCCGGCTTCGGGTGCGCAGAGCTCGTGTCAACGAGAGTTGGCGACGGGATAACGCACTGACTTACAAATCGGGATGATTCACGAAGTCATTGACAAACTGTACACCCTGAGCCTGTGCGGCGGGTGGCGCAGCGGGCTGTCTGGACATACCCTTTCCTGAAGGGGACAGGCGAGAAAGCGTAGCGAGGACCGGCCTCGCACGTCAGGTTCGGAGACACAAAGAAAAAGAAGGGGAGGGCTGAGGCCAGCTCAGGTTGAGAAACCTTTCGGGAAACAGAACCCGTAAGATGGGGGGCGGGTTAATGCTCCCTTCTCCGAATGAATCATGCCCTTAAGGTTTTAGGGCCCCCAATTATATGTAATGTGAGTGAGAAAAACAAAATTTCATCATCTCGCAGATTCCTATGCTGTGCAAACTTAGGCGATCGAGTTGTTATCATCTCCGGTTATACCCTTTCCGGCGCAGCAGCACTGTACTCGGGCTAGGTGAATGTTCAAGGCTCGCTCCTACACCCGATAGTCTCCCGCATAATGACAGAAACTCGAGGGTGAAAATGTCCCAGGACTGAGCGCTGAGGTATTGTCGTCATTTTTGGGGAAGGACGCAACTTGAAAGCTGTCTGAGGAGTCGCACTACATGTGATGGTGACTGTCGGGAATGATAAGCCGCAACATGACAAACGAAGAGAAAGGAGAAGAAAAAGGCACAACATCTGCGGCGGAGTGTCGGTGTCTATGGTAGTAGGTTTCTACAACGATGGACATAATGCGTTGCCGCCCTGGGAATGGCTGGGCCCACCAGAGGGCAAAGACGAGGCGGGCGCCTGGCACAGATAGCACCAGAGTAGTCGTTGAGCTGGGGAAATATATTAACGTGGCCGCCTCTTTGGTATGAAATTGTGTGGTATCCTGGCGGTCAGAGAATACTTGCAGGATAGGTAAAGTACTCTTTGGGTGATGAAGCATCAGAGGAGCGAATGATGCCACTGGCAACGACATCTTTGATTTTCTCATGATCGTGCCTGCGAGTCATTGTGTCAAGGCGTCTGGGATGGCTGGCACCATGTAGACGGCAACAAAACTCACACCGCTGCGATCCCTAGGCTAAGTTGGGCTAGTATGGATATAACACGTCGTCAAGGACCTGACTCGTTGCACAGGATTTCCGAATAGTTGGTTGTGCCAATGTGGGTTTTACGTTGCAGCACCTCTGATTCCGACCAGTCACGGCTTATCGTCCAGTACAGTACAGTGGTAGCTCACGCGAATAATTACTGTATCCATAAGGAACTCGAGGCTGCGACTCGACGGCAGACTGTGACCAAGACTAACTTGAAGTTGTGCGCCGTAGTAAAGTAAAGGCTTGGCGTACCAAATATGGTACTGTACGCACTTCTAATATAATATAGTATATAAGCGTAGTGCTCACACTCGCACTCTTATCACACAGTGACACGTCTTTCCATTCTTTCCATGCACACGATCAATCGCTTCCTTTATGGACCAACCCCAGAAGAACGCGTTCGCGCCTGGCAGGGGGAGCTTCGTTGGAAAGCCGGGTCCTGGATCGAGAAACGAGGCAGGTCTGGCTTTTGGCTGTGAGCAAGGGAACTCTATTTGCTGACTTGCGCCTTCAGCTGGATATTGAGTTGAGACGAATAAAGTGCGCCAAACCATCAAGCAATTTGCAAAGAAAGGAGATATCGAAATTTTGGCGCGTGAGATCGTGAGGAGCAACAAACAGGACATGCTCTTGGTGAGCAAGGCTCGCCTTGGTTTGATAGGAACCCAGCTACCCCAGCAGCTTGGTACGTTCCTCTCCCCCGTTTTGCAGGTCCAACCCCACATACCACTTCCACAGCAATGGCCAAGGTGTCCGGCTCTTTGCAGAAGTCTGCTGAGATAATGAAGCTATCTAATAACTTGATCAAGCTACCACAAATTAGCCAGACGATGCGTGAGATGAGTATGGAAATGAAGGTAGGCTCTTCACCATTCTAATTGATCTGAGCCTAACTTGGGTAGGCTGGTATTATGGAGGAGATGCTCGACGATGCTTTAAATGTCGAAGAGGACGAAGAAGTCGAAGAGGAGGCTGACAAAGAAGTCGACAAGGTCTTATTTGAACTGACAAATGGAAAGCTTGGCCAAGCAGGAGCTGTGGATACTGAACCACCGGTGAGCGTGTCGCCCGCTGCGAAGTCACTGCTAAATAGCGTGTCTTGTATAGGTTTCTCAGGTCGACGAAGAGCAGGCAGAGAGGGAGATGGAGCGGTACAGGGAGCAGCTCAACGGGTTGCTCAGCGGTTAAAGTATGGTCCTTCCCTAGTGCTAGCGTCTCATTAACTGGGATTAGATGGGATACCTCTGGACGTGTCCATTATTCGATAGAAAAACTATCATATAATCCAGTCTGCCTATCCGAGTCCTGGGCACAAGTAGGCTAGTAGTATTGCGATGACAACTCCGTTGATGGCACCGATACTGGTAATGGCTGTGACGGAGGTAATTGCTTCCGCGGGAGTATTGCAGGAACGGGGCATGATTGAGGACTCGGTTGCGTCGGCTGCGCAGGAGGTATGGGTCGCCGAGGGGGGTTGCTGGTGCAGGTGGTGCAGGCGGTGGGGCTGCTGGAACTGCTGGTGGAGCGCTCGACGGATGCGGCACACGAGCGGGGATACTCGGAGCACTCATCGTTACGAAAAGAGTACTAGTTCAACACGTTCACAGGTCACGACTCGAAATCACAAAGAACGAAAGTGTCAGGGCTGTCTTAGCTATTGTTCATTGAAGCACGTACTACGTAGTACTGAAAATTTGATCGAGACGGTGCTGATGTCAGAGCCTACCTATGACCTTCACCTGTTTTCCACAATGCGGACGGTGACGGGCGCGGCCCGTGTACCACACCCACGGGCCTAGTGTACTGAGTTTTCACAGGGAAACTCCTTGATAGTCGAGAAGAAACTGCCCTGAACATGGTGGACCTTAGGAGATTCTGCTCGAATTTGACCCTTGCCTCGACTCGGAACATTGCGATGTCATTGGGAACAACCACACCCCGCACGTCGTACTCTATCGTTCTCCCACTTATTTATAAAGACGTGTTTCAAAGTTGTGACTTGTAATTCTCAGTGTTCCCTCTACGTCTCTAGCTCAGTCAATCAACTCAAACAATGGAGCTCCAACCACTCTCTTTAAAGTCTCCTTCCGTGAACGGTTGATGGCATGTGGGTGTGGGCCACCAGGGAGAGGGTCGATGGCATACCCGGTGAGGTATGCAACAATTTGGGGTCCATCAAGATGCTCTATCGCATCGACGGAGTTCAAAGGTGGGAGATTGTGCTAATCAATAGTTAATTCAGATGATAGGATGCCAAGAATGCGACTTACAGGTGGATGGGTGGGATCCTCACCATTAACGAAGGGGACAACTTCCAGTGGCCCAACACCTTCTTTGGACAGGTTGACTAACTATAGGTGGAATTAGTCATATCCAAATAACAAAGACGAAAGGCAAACCTGCTTGAGGCTTGGGAGGACGATCCGAAGAATTTCATTCTAAAGAAAACACATCGTATCAAAAAAAAAAAAAACCAAAAAAAAAGACCGACATGTGAATGCTGGATTTGATTTATAATGTTGTTATGTGAATGCTGGATTTGATTTATAATGTTGTTATGTGTCTGCTGGATTTCGTTCCTAAGGTTGTTCTCCAGCTGTTGAATCACCCCTTGGAACCAAGGGGGGGCCATGGCTGTGAATTACATTAGGTAGATAACTCGCTCAGGGCTGATATCGTACCTTGGGGGTAGGTTGCTGCTGCTGCCTGAGTGATGACGCTATGCTTGTATAGGATCGAATTAAATCGATCATTGAGGGTGCATCGTTCACCCAAGTGAATCCGACCTGGAGATATAATGAGGTTACACATGGAATACCGCAGAGGATAATGAGATGCAAATTTGTAATACATGAGGAAATTAGGCGTGAGAGAAAAAGGCATGTGATGCGTAATGATGTGCACGGGAAGGAGTCTGGGGATATGGTATCATCAAGAATACCACACGACATGATCTACATACGGAAGCTTGTATACACATCATGGTGATACAGTACAGCTCTGATAACGTCCTGTTCAGTGGGGGGGGAAGCGGGTGCAATGGGCAGTTGCACAGCGGGGTCCTGAGGTTGGGCAGGGAGTGGCACTGGTGGAGGATTAGGTGGAGGCAGTTCAGCCATATCGGACTGGTGTAGGTTGTGAAGATGCAGAATTACCGTGTGAGGTTCGTCCCTTTTTATATCCAAGTTGCTTGGAATGCGTGTGGTGAATACTTGAGCTTTGGAATATGTGTGTGGTGATTGTTGCGATATCATACCAAATTTGTCTCTTATCTTAAGTGAGTTGAGTTACCTTACGATTCGTATCTTCTGTGTCCGAGCGGGAGTTGTGCAAACCCACGCGATCCCTACGTATCTTCGCCTTATCGTCTCGTTCCTTAGTATCCCGTTGCCCCGCGGTCTCGGTGGAGCACAAGTTTATTACATTACATTTTAGTATATAAGGTCTCGTATTTTCGTATCGTAGCACCTCAGTAACTGCTCTAGCGTGCGCAGAGACTGAGGTGAGTTATAGTAGCTTACTTGTTCCGATCCCGACCTGTACTTACTCGCCCCAGAGGGCTTGTCCGTTCGTGCAGACACAGCCCGCGCACACGTTCAAATCTATCTATTACTCACTAATCTATCTATTCCGAACGTCCATACCTTGCTTTAGTGATATCACAGCCGAGGCTTGGGTCCAGGCTTTGGGCAACAAAGTAAAATGGAAGACTTGACGATTGATGTGATCTCCACTGGAGATCTAAGTTGCTTGGAATGCATGTGGCAAACACTTCCTTGGAATGTTTGTGTGGCGATATCACGGTCCTAGGGATTGTCACGGGTAACCCTGGGGTATTCCAGGGCTACCCATACACGTACCTTCCAAAACCCCTACCCTTAGTCAAGGGTAGGGGCTTTTATGGGTTGGGGTAAGGGTTTTTGATGAGTTTGCGGGTATGGAAACCCACACAGGTACGGAGTAGGGGTAGCGTGTTAAAACGATAAAAAAACAGAACTTGATGTATTTCTACAAAACTACGTGTACACACTACAGCAGCCACATACACAGCGAGACGGGTGAGGGACGCTGCGAGTGAGCCAGGATTGGGTGAGGCGGAGAGATGGTATGGTGGCGAGAGCGGTTGTAGCAGTGCTTGGCTTCTATACTTAGACATAATGAGAGCACGGGGAGCGCATGCATCGGGCTTGCCATTTGGTCAAAACCCGCCACTACCTGTTCTTGGGGTACGGGTTTTCGTCGGGTAGAGAAATGGTAACCCATGGTAACCCTACCAGTCACCCGTGCGGGTTGGTCACACCCGTGACAATCCCTACACGGTCCAGGCTTTGGGCGATGAAGTAAAAAGGAAGGCTCGACGATCTGTGTGATCGGAGCAGGCTTAACGTTCAACGGTCGGCATGATTGGATGTAAAGTTCGGAACTCATTTGTGCTCTTTTTTGTTCTTGTCGCTCAGCCAACCATCGTGGCCACAGAGATGGGGGGGCTACTGCCACACAATGGCCTGCATCTCTGTTGCCACATGATGGCCCGCATCTCCCTGCCTCTGCCTGCTGCTGCCCCCACCGTCCACTTGAAGCTGCAGAAGCCACATTGAAGCTTCAACGCATTCCACCACTGCGGCCCCAATCCACGCCGACCTTCTCCACTTTAAGTCATCTAGTCTTGGCTCTGTGTCTCACATGCCGTCCGAGTGCTCAGCGTCACCAAAAGCAGCAAGGTCATGCAGAAGATCACATGATCAAAGCACTCGCCAACGAAACTGATACCGCATTGGTCGAGAAGAAGCGACCTGAGGCCCAAGCAGCTGAAGACATATCTCCCTCCAGCACACCTCAAGCAGCACTACACTGCGTTCCCGTTGAGGGGGAGTATAGATTCGAGCACCGGAACCACAGCACAAGAACCACAGTTCGCGCTGAGGGGGAGTGTTGGATCCCATGTTTGTGGTTTGGCATGTATAAACAACGTGTGTCCATATACCCGATGAGTTTACCCAATAATAAATATCACATCTATTCCCAACAACACTTTATCTCCGGGCAAGGGAGTTCCGAACTTTACATTGGAATGTGGAAAGAAGTAGCTGGTGTTCTCTTCTTACCCAAGCTCCTATAGTAATACAGTAGCACCAAGACTATTTGTGGTTGGGGGACAATGCCCATCGTGAAAATGCACACCTCTAACCCGAGCTGACATGGGGTCGGACCCTGGTCGATCTTCATGTTGGCTTTACCACCATAATGGAGTAACAACGACGTGATCTTCGTCTTCCCGTGGTATGATGCCAAATCTGACAGGGTTGTATGGTTTCTGTCTTATGCATTCATGTCCACGCCGTGCTTCAGAAGATGCTTAATAGCTGTGTGATAGGATTTTGTACTAGCTAAATATTGGAGTACTCTCCTTAGTATTCCATTATGTGGGGCTGATCTCGTAGCAGTAGCTCCAGCCAAGCCATGCTGAGTTCAGCAAGCGATGGGGACCTGGCTGAACCTGGCTCGGAGCCGTTTGATCCCGGCCGTTGCTGGCTGGAGGGTGGACGCTTAGCAGATTTTTATGTAATGGCGCTTACTGGGCGCTAACTCTGATCAGCGTACCAGTGAATGCGAAGATCACGTTCATACACCTTCGAGCTAAGAATACGAGACTTCAGTTGAGTTTCAGAGTGACATTGAGGCCTCTAAGACTCCAAAATATTCGACTGAAAGGAAACAGAAGCTTTTTTGCCTTGAGCATCGGCATCAGAAACCTATCGAGGTTCACCCGCATGCTTGAGGGTAGGCGGCCATCAGCATTTTGTTCGGAGTCTGGATGGCCTGGAAGAACTGGAAGAACTGGCAAATATTTGCCAGTCAGTTCCCAGACAGGTTCCAGAGTGCCAGATGTCGAGTTTTTTTGCCAGATCCTTGACTTTCTGCCAGGTGTCCCACCGGGCCAAAACCGTCTTTGCTTTTTTTCCAGGCCTTGATTTTTTTGCCAGACTGGAATTTTCTTTAAAAAGAAATTGAAACGACTACAAGTACATTTCATTCAGAGGCAAGAAAATAAACTAGTAGACTCCTCGCTGTCAGACTTAAGAGTCGCCGTCGTTGTAGTTGCGTCTTTCCCACATTACGGTCCCGCAGTCGGAACTGTCTGTTGCTGCTCCTGTTGCTGCTGCATAGCTTGTGGCCTTAGCGTGGCAGTTGCTGGGGTGGGAAACTGGTTCGTGGCTGGTGGAATGCCCGGTGCGCGTCTTGGTACTTGCTGAGATATACGAATTGAAACACGGACGGCACATCTTTGCCGCGGTCCAGATTCGTGGTGATAGTGACGATGGTGATGGCAAGAGGACGCGAAGCCTCGTGGGAGGTAGATACAGATGGTGCCGTGCCCTGACGATCACGCATACGATGTGTCCGGCGTGGGGCAGGGGCGGTTGGGCCCAGATAGGTCGTGCGATAATGGTGCCGCTTTGGTTTCGCCCTGGAGCCTCGACTGTGTCTGTGGGAGTGTTCGACCCCGCAGGCGTATGATGCTTCGAGCTGTTGATTGAGGTGTCTGGGTCGCTGCCAGCTGCTGCCAATGCGTCGTCGGTTGCAAGGTGGGGAGTCAACAATACGTCGTCCTGCGTGGTGCTAGAGTTGCCCGATAAGGTAGCAGAATCCGTAGATGTGTCCATTCTGTCGTCCTCCCGATGAATGAAGTACCGAGCCAGACATGTGGGTCACCCATCTGGTGGATATAGGAAGTATAGGCAGGTGGGGAGACTGAACGACACGTACCACTGCAGCTGCAGCTGCGGCTACAGCAGTACGGTCGATGAGCTTGCTCGGACGACCCCTTCCGCAGATAGTTTGCATGGTAATATCATGTGGAATGTCCTGCGTCCGCGCGCGCAAGCTCCATCTAGTGGATAGATGAAGTATAGACAGGTGGGGAGACTGAACGACACATACTTCTGCAGCTGCGGCTAAGCAGTACGATCGATGAGCTCGCTCGGACGACTCCTTCCGCAGGTAGTTTGCATTGTAATATCATGTAAAATGTCCTGCCTCTGTTCACTGAGCGGCGCGAATGTGAGCCGACACGGGCGCTCGATTTACACGCGCTCGTTTCAACTCGGATATTACCACCTACGCCACTTCCTCCGTTCTACGTCACAAACAGTAAGTCAGCATTAAGAAATACATACAGGCTACTCGCTCACCGGGAGTAGATGCTACTTCAAGTACTTTTGCAGCTCTTCCGGAAGGCGTGGGAATGGGTGGACAGAGAAATCATCTGTCTTGTAGAGGAAGTGGTGAGTCGCGTTTTCTTGTGCCCTGGATCGTCGCTCACCCTTCCTAGCTGCGATGCCTAAAGCATGCGTGGAGATCGTCGTTAACATTCGCGTCACCATATTCGGCTGGGGTCGGCGTCTTTTCGACGACACCCTCCAAGTCACGCTGGCGCCTCAAACTGAGATGGCTTAAATATCTAATGAGATTATAAACTGTCTTTAAGGAAAAGGAAAAAACCCCATTTCAGTAGATAACTCGCTCTCGGTGTGTGAATGACGTTCGAGACTTGATCGAGTCGGCGTCACGTGATAACAGATGTATACATAGCGGCGACAACACGATATGGCTCGCAGATTCTCATATTGGTCTATATATATTAGGATTCTAAAGGAGGATAAGTAGACGACGGGCCATAAGAGAGGAGACTCACACAACGAAGTATGATGATGCGTGGGGAACATCACTCTGACAAGGTCCCGCTTTCCTTCAGGTCACCGCGTCTTCATCAAAGTCCCATGAGTCTCAGCTAGTTCTGCCATCCTGTACATGATGCTAAGTAGCTTACTCTGAACAAAGGCCTGTGCAGACCTCCTGCTCCAAGACGGACTCGGGGGCGCCTTTCACGAACAGGCAGCCAGTATTATCGAGTTGGACGAGAACCGACATCATCTTCCGGTCGCGAGAGAACTCGAAGGTAAGAAGGCGGGTGATTTCCTTCTCCAAGTAGTCGCTGACAGCACTTGCTCGGGTTGATGGACCGAGGGACTGGACAGAAGTCGACAGCTCCGGATTGGATGAGCCTATCTTCTCAGCCAGTCCTTTCAGAGCTGCCTCTGTGGGTTCGCCCACATTACTGTAAGCGTCTCTTTCCTGTAGTCCGATTCTCTTTAGCACACCGAGGCTGAGTAGAAGAAAAGGTTGACCTACCGCGTTGTATACCACTTTGGAGCCAAAGGATGTATTTGGTACCCTTGTTGACATCTACGCCGCCCGTAGACGGGGAAAAACTGTCCAAAGGAACCTGTGAGTGCCCCCCGTTGTCATTGTCGGGGTGCGCATAGCTGGAGCTGCATCGGCACAGCGCCTCCCATCGTCGTCGTCGGGGACGCGCGCGGCAGGGGGTTGTGTTGGTGGGGTAGCCACGTCGCCATCACTACCGTCGTCGTCATGAGGCGGCAGTGGGGTACTTCACTGTCTGCCGCTGCTGTCACCGTCGTCGAGGGCTCGGGGCGGCCGCGGAGTGCCTCCTCACCGCTGCCGTCGTCGTCGTCGTCGGCGCGCGCGGCTAGGGGACACAGTAGCGGAAATGCCACCCGTCGCAGTCGTCGTCGTCGTCGTCATCGACCCTCGGGGCTGCATTGGTGGGGCGTTCTCTGTTGCCGTCGCTGCTGTCGTCATCGTCGAGGGTACGCGCGGCCCGCCATCACAGCCCCCGTTGTCATCGTTGACGTCGTTGAGGTAAAGTCCTTCCGGGTCCCCACCTTGCGTGATTTAGCTCGCCACGCAGTCTTCCAAATGTCGTACGCCCGGAAGGCGGGGGAGGACGAGAGAATGTCGTGGCGCACCGTCATCCATCTCAACCTCGTCTGCTCCATCAACACGACCCTCGATGCGCTCGAGCACGCCCCCGAGACCGCCGTATGGGTGAACCTACTCTGGACGCGTCTCAGTCCGCTGCGCCGCGTGCAGCGCGACCTCGAGACGCATCTTGGGCTCGCCCAGGGCGAGGAGGTGCACGCGGCCTCCGAAGCAGGGACCCTTCGGCGGCGTGCGGAAGTCTGCGTGCGCTCACTCGTGGCTGGGCTGCCGCGCTCGGCCGTGCGAAGAGCCCGGGGTGGCGCTCGCCCGCAGACGAGGCGCTGGAGGTCATCTTCATGTCCCGTGATGACATTGCCGTGCTATGGGGAGATAATGGTGTCCGCGCTGCGCTGGAAGTGCGTGATGTGCGCCCCGAGGATCAGTCTGGATTGCGAGCGACCCCTTTACCTGCGCTGTGGAGTCATACCCTGGCGGCGGTGCTCGGGTGTGTGCCCCCACCTCTACCTCTACCCCCCATCACGTCGTTGTACAGGGGTGCATGCGGCTTGGGACCGTGTCGGCAGAGTGCCCGTTGTCGATGTCGACCGGCGCTACATAGAGCGTCACCAGCGTGGGGCCTACAGCTGTCGGACATGTCAAAGTCAGAAGTGGACTGTTACCAGTCTACATACCGTCTTGTTGCAGGTGTTGTTGCATCAATGCTAATGCTAACTTACGAAGAGGAGCGCGGCGTCGCGTTCCAACGTCTCGACACGGCTGCAGGGACAGAGAGCTTTGATGCCGCAGCAATGAGCGATGCCGGCCACCGATCACTAGATGATAATAGAGGGGTTGCTGCTGTGACGTTGACATCGTGCGGGATTTGCGTATGGGGGATGGCGATATGGGAGCACTTGAACGGAACAACGTTAAGGCAGGTGTCGTAGGCTGATGGAGTTCAGCATTGTGTTCTCCAATTGGCGGAGGAAGATGTCCTCCTCGATTGTGCCGATCCCGTTTTCGTCCTTGTCTGCACCGCCAAGGAGAGGGCACCGGTGCGAGGTGGCCCAGCGGGTACTCGAGCAACCAACATTACAAAGCATCAAACGTACCTCCATCGCGCCAACCTCATCGAAGTCATGGTAATTTGGCGCGGAAGCCTTGAGAAGAAGGTCGCTGGGAAAGTCGTCCTCAATAAGTGGAGGTCGAGGGCTATTGGAGGTTCTTCTTGGGGTGCTCCAGCCACTGCCGGGCTCGTTGAAGTCAATACGAAGGTGGCGATACGTTGATTGGTCAGAGTACTGAGTCGACAAGCTGCGCCGCGCCGCGCCGAGCTGTGGCAACATTAGCGTAGGTGCTCACACTTGACTCTTACCACACGCTTCCGATTCTTTCCATGCACACGATCAATCGATTCCTCTATGGACCAACCCCGGAAGAACGCGTTCGCGCCTGGCAGGGGAAGCTTCGTCAGGAAAGCCGGGTCCTGGATCGAGAAACGAGGCAGGTCTGGCTTTTGGCTGTGACCAAGGGAATTCCGTTTGCTGACTCGCGCCTTCAGCTGGACATTGAAACGAATAAAGTCCGCCAAACCATTAAGCAACTCGCAACGAAAGGAGACATCAAATCGGCGAGGATTTTGGCGCGTGAGGTCGTGAGGAGTAACAAACAGAAGGACAGGCTCTCGGTGAGCAAGGCTCGCCTTGGTTCGATAGGAACCCAGCTGTCCCAGCAGCTTGGTACGTTCCTTTCTCCCTTTCTTCAGGTCGAACCTCACATACCACTTCCACAGCAATGGCCAAGGTGTCCGGCTCTCTGCAGAAATCTACCGAGATTATGAAGCTATCTAATAGCTTGATCAAGCTACCTCACATCGGCCAGACAATGCGCGAGATGAGCGCGGAAATGACTAAGGTAGGCTTCGCCATTCTAACTGATCCGAGCCTAACTTGGGTAGGCCGGTATCATGGAGGAGATGCTCGACGATGCCCTAAACGTCGAAGAGGACGAAGAAGTCGAAGAGGAGGCTGACGAAGAGGTCGACAAAGTCTTATTCGAACTAACAAAAGGAAAGCTTGGCCAGGCAGGAGCTATGGACAGTGAACTACCAGTGAGTGTGTCGCCCGCTGCGGAATCACTGCTAAACAGCGTGTCTCATGTAGGTTTCTCAGGTCGACGAAGTGCAAGCAGAGAGGGAGATGGAGCGGTACAGGGAGCAGCTCAACGGTTTGCTCAGCGGCTAAAGTATGGGATACCTCGGGGTGTGTCCATAGTTGTACATTATTCGAAAAACTTTGATATATCCAGTCTGCTCATCCGAGTCCTGAGGCTAGCGTTTGCGACGCACTCTTAGTCACGTGGTTCAGAACCCGTTTCCTTCCGGGCCGTGCCTGTGTCCAGACTAAATTCTCTCTCTAACCTACGGAGTTTCTCCTGCTATGTTACACTCACGGTCCTTCGCCACTGTTGCGCACCGCGCTTTCTCTTCTTCACGGGTCCGTGTTGGACTATCTGTATGTGGGCACCTTCTCACTTTCCTGCTGTAGGCTGTTCGACGCTATGCGTCCGCGGCACCGACTGCCGCTTTTGCTGGACAAAAAGGAAGCAACGTACGCATTTGCATATCCGTGTGCTTTCAAAGGAACTCATTTCTTCGTCAGGGTAAATATACCGTTAGTCTCATTCCGGGAGATGGTAAGACATGTCACGGTTACTGGTGGACTGTCGCTGAAGAATAATCGTTATTGTTCAAAGGAATTGGCCCCGAGATTAGTGAATCTGTCAAGATCATCTATGATGCCGCCAAGGTATAGCATGTTAGGTTCTTGTTGCCGAACCGCTGACATTCTCTTCAGGTTCCCATCCGTTGGGAAGAGGTCAGCGTGACGCCAGTACTCAGGGGCGGCAAGACTGTGATCCCAGACCAGGCCATTCAGTCGGTTCGTAAGAATACCGTCGCATTGAAGGGTGGGTACTTTAAGATTTTGACACCACGCGCCACCACTCAGTTTTGTTTTATTTTTACGTAGGGCCGCTCGCGACACCCAGTGCGTTCTCTTCCGCTTCTATGACGCGTCCTTGGTACCTTTACTGACCTTCGGCGCAGTTGGCAAGGGTCACGTTTCGCTCAATCTGACTCTTCGTCGCACTTTCAATCTCTTTGCTAACGTTCGGCCGTGCGTATCAATCAAGGGACACAAGACACCGTATGACGACGTGAACACTGTGCTAATTCGTGAAAACACCGAGGGAGAGTATTCCGGCATTGAACATGAGGTCTGACTATTATGCGGAGTCGAGAGTGGATTCGCAGCTGATACGAAAGCTGTACAGGTGGTCGACGGCGTTGTGCAGTCGATCAAGCTCATTACTTGGGATGCATCGGAGCGTGTCGCGCGTTATGCGTTCCATTACGCTCAGGCGAGTGGAAGGAATCGGGTCACTGCCGTCCACAAAGCAAACATAATGTGCACCATCTATTCACACGCCATGACGTCATTGATGGCTGACTTGATTTGATCAGGAAAATGTCTGATGGCATGTTCCTGTCCGCGTGCCGCGAAGTCGCGAAGGAATTTCCGGACATAACGTATGATGAAGATCTGCTCGATAGGGTTTGCCTCCAGGTGTGTTATGTGCATCGTTCTGCACGGTTGTGACTTATTGCATGATTTTCGAATCGAATAAAAGATAACGCAGAATCCCAAACCATTTGGGGATCGTGTCATGGTCATGCCCAACCTGTACGGTGATATTCTTTCTGACATGTGCGCTGGCTTGATCGGCGGATTGGGGCTGACGCCCTCAGGCAACATTGGAAAGGCAAGTCGCATGTGTTTCTGTCAGCAGAGTCTCCTCTTACGTGCATTAGGATGCGTCCATCTTTGAGGCCGTTCATGGATCAGCACCTGATATTGCCGGTATGTGATTGGTAGGGGATGTACCTGCGTCGCTGACGTTGCTTGTTTGTCCAGGCAAAGGCTTGGCCAACCCAACGGCACTTTTATTGTCCTCGCTGATGATGTTGAGGCACATGAATCTCAATGAGCACGCAGATAAAATTGAAAAGGCGATACTTGCTGTACGTGAACATTTTTGTGTGGGCGGACGTGTGTTGACAACAGGTGCTTGAAAGACTATCGCAGAAGGTAAGGCGACCACGGGTGACTTGGGAGGCAATGCATCTACCCAGGAATACACGGCCGCGATTGTTGGAAGGTTGTGATCTTGTTTCAATCTATAGAGTAATTGTGGTATTACTACGGTTAAATAGAGCGTCGTACTACTAAGGGAGCGTATGAGCGTGAGAAGAACAGCCACACAATCGGAATCTGAACTGGCCTGAAATTCACTCCTCGACACTCGTTCTTGACGACGACAACGACAACAAACGCATTTCACGCCTATCCAAGGCAACCACTCCATTTATTCCACACTCGCCCTACAGGGCAAAGCCGTCACATCCAATTCACCAACTTTTCTGGTATGTCCTTCCCTAGAGTCCGTTCGTCGTGCGCTCAATTACGTATCACTCGCTATAGCTCTCTCTTCAATTCTGTAAACACATACGGGCAAACGGACGAAAAACAAAGCAAAACATTAGAAAAATATCAAAATCCTCATACTACGCCTCAGCCTTACGAACGAAATGACTGACGAACAGCAGGACATGTCCAATAAAGATGGCAGAAAGCCTTCTTCCAACCCCGCTTCCGGTACTAACCGCGGGCAACGCAGAAACCCGTCTGTTCCGAAGCCATCCAACAGTGCTACTCAGCCTTCTAAGTCTGGGAGCAACAAGAAGCCAGGCGGTACTCCCGCTACTGAGTCTGGCTCAGAAAACGGAAAGAAAGCGAATGACGGCAAAAAGAATGAACAGCGCCGCCAGCCTCAGAGTGGCGGAGGACAGGGAAAGGCGAATCACCGCAAGGGGCAGTCAACCGCCAGCCAGAACAGTCGCAATAATAATGGCCAACCACCCAACAAGCCCGGGACTTCTGCTCCTCCTCCCCCTGACTCAAGCGACGCCCTGTCTTCTTTGCAGCGGGTCATCGCTGACTTGAAGACAACTTCTCCCCCCAACCAACCCGCGCCACTTGCAGGAAATACACTTCCCACCTCCACCTCGGCACCTATTACACAGACGACTACTTCCAACCTTCCTGCTAATGCGCCCGTCTTCCAACCTGGTGCCTCGATTTATCCTCCTCCCAGTGCATCTGAGCCACCTCCCAGACACCGCAAGGCTGCGTCCATGGGAATGGCAGGGCTCTCTAGCAACTTCGGCAACTTTGCCCCCCACCTCGGTTCGATGAGGGAGGACGTTGAAGATGGCCAAAATGGTTACGAGGAAGGAGAAATCTCAGAGAGCCTGTACAGCACCCAACCACAAGGCCACCACCCTCGCTCTCAATCTCAAAGCTTCACTGCTCCTCGCTTCGCCGCCCTCGCCGCTCAACAAGAACAACAACAGAATGACATCCTGGGTCCTTCTGGCCGTCCGCAACTTGCCCCTAACTTCATGTTCGGTGCACGCAATCGCTCGAGCGTAGGCAATATCATGGCACCTCCCATTAGCGAGGAGGATGCTGGGTTCCAGTTTCCTCAACAGCAACAGCAGAGTTATTCGGACCAGGAAGTGTTGCAAAGAAGAAATGAAGGCGGCGAGATCAGGGGCATCATGGCGGAGCAGGTTCGTCCCTCGGCCATATGAAAGTACTGACACTGACCTACTACACGTGAAACAGATCGCCATTCAGAATGAGATAGAGGCTCTACAGCGTCAGCAAGCTGCTCTCTATCAACAACAACTTGCTTCGAACCAAGTTCTTTCCTTCCAGACTCCTGGACTCGCCCCGAATCGCGCGGCCGCGCACAGACGCGTACAGAGTACTGTTCCCATGGCATTCGGTGGTCCGAGTAGTCAGCAGACCCTTATGGGCCAGCTTGGTTTGCGCAACGTAAGCCTAGGTCTTGATGGACAGCCTCAGGGAATACCACGTGGCCATGGGCGTCGGCATAGCGTCAATGTAGTCAACAAGTCTGGAAGCCAGTCTACTGTCGGCGGCCAGGATGGGTTTGACGATGGGTTCGTACCACCGGCGGCGCTTGGCGGACATTCTCGTCAGGTATCTAGGGCTGATTCTGCTTGGCGTTTGAGTATGTTTCCTTCCTCCGTGTTATAGTTAGCTAATTTTCTTTATGTGCATCGCAATACTTCTAGATGGTGGCGTCGGTAGCGTCCAGCAGGGGAACGTACTCACTGCCGACCTTGCTCAAGCTCAAGCGCAGTTGGCCAGCCTTCAACAGTTCCGTGCTGCTACAGGCGGTCATCACAAAATGCCCTCCTTTAGCTTTCCCAATATGCTTCCCAATATGATGGCTGCAAATATGATGGGCCTTGGCCTCGGGGGGATGAATCTCCTTCAGCAACAACAGCAACAGTTTCAGTCTCAGTTACAGCAGCAATCGAGCCAGCCGCAGCGCAAGTCACTGTTCGCCCCTTATCTCCCCCAGGCCTCTCTGCCACCACTTCTCGCAACAGGAAAACTAGTAGTTGGTATCCTGCGAGTAAACAAGCGCAACCGCTCAGATGCCTACGTATCTACGGAGGTGCTAGATGCCGATATATACATCTGTGGGTCGAAGGATCGCAATCGCGCTTTGGAGGGTGACATTGTCGCCATCGAGCTGTTGGACGTTGATGAAGTATGGGGTACGAAAAAGGAAAAGGAGGAGAAGAAGCGCAAGAAGGAGGAGAATGCGGCTTATGAAGTGAAATCAGCTGCTGGTCGCAAGAATGACAAGAAAAAGGATGATGTGGAGGTTGAAGGACAAGGCCTGATGCTCTTTGAGGACGAAGGGTAAGCCCATGGATGACACTGCCACGGCTCTAGCTCATACTTGCTTCATTAGGGTCACCGATGAAGTGAAGCCGCAGTTCGCTGGACACGTCGTGGCTGTTGTGGAGCGTATGCCAGGGCAGCTTTTCTCAGGTACACTAGGGCTACTCCGACCATCTTCTGCCGCCACGAAGGAGAAGCAAGAAGCTGAGCGACGTGAACGCGAGGGGGACCGTGGCGATGAACCCCGCCGTCCGATCGACCGTCCCAAGATTGTGTGGTTCAAGCCCACGGATAAGCGCGTTCCATTGATTGCAATTCCAACAGAGCAAGCTCCACCGGACTTCGTCCAGAATTCCGAGGCGTATTCTAACAAGCTTTTTGTTGCTTGCATCAAGCGCCACGTATGTCGGTCCCTTTGTTGACCCAAGTTTCACGCGCTAATCAATCGTTTAGCCGATCAGTTCTCTTCATCCTTTTGGTACGCTTGTTGAGGAGTTGGGCCCTATTGGGGACATCGAAGTGGAGACGAGCGCGCTGCTGAAGGATAGCAACTTCCCTGCTGAGGACTTCAGTGAGAGCGTATTGAAGTGTCTTCCCCCGATGCCTTGGACGTCAGTTTTCTCACTGCCTGCCTCTATGGGTGCTGACTCCCATTTTTGTTATAGTATACCAGATCACGAATATGAAGTCCGTACTGACCTACGCGGGGAGCGTGTTTTTACCATCGACCCTGAAGGCGCGAAAGATCTTGATGACGCCCTGTCTATCAAGCCCAATGACGACGGAACTTACGATGTTGGTATTCACATCGCCGATGTGTCGTTCCATGTCAAGCCGAATACTGCTCTGGATCGCGATGCCCGCAAGCGCGCTACGAGTGTGTACCTGGTCCAGCGTGCCGTACCCATGCTTCCGCCTGCTTTAAGTGAAGAGCTTTGCAGTCTGGTCCCCGGAGTGGAGCGCCTTGCATTCTCAGTTGTCCTTACCTTGACGAAGGAAGCGAAGGTTATCAAGAAGTGGTTTGGCAAGACGGTTGTCAAATCCGCAGCAAAGCTGTCCTATAATGCCGTCCAGGGTATGCTTGATGGCAAACCCCTAGCCTATGTTGCCTTGACCCCCGGGCACGAGGCCTCTTCCGTAGAAAAGGATATCAACCTGCTGTATGATTTGGCGAAGGTCCTTCGTACGCGCCGCTTCCAGCACGGCGCTCTTCGTCTCGATTCGCCTCGTCTTTCCTTCAAGTTGAATGATAAAGGGCTACCCGTCGATTGTTCACAGAGCTCAACCTCGGAGGCATCTGCTATAGTGGAAGAGGTATGGATATCTCGCGAGTGTTCACAGGCAAATAACAACTGTCCATAGTTCATGCTACTTGCGAACATCGCAGCTGCCCAGCAGATTGCTGTCGCCCTTCCTGAACAGGCCCTTCTGCGTCGTCACGACGCCCCGATTGACCGTCGCCTCGTACGTCCAGGTGTTCTCGTTACTCTTTCCGAGACCGATGAGACCTCTACAGAACTTGCTGGTCGAAAGGGCAGAGCGTCTTGGGTATAAACTTGACGTGTCATCTGCTGGTTCGGTCATGCGCTCTTTCGATGCCGTTGAGGATCCCTCTGCACTTGGCGTCCTGCAGCTACTCACCTTTAAAGCGACTCACCGCGCCAAATACTTTTGTGCTGGCATGCTTGACATAGCGAAATACAGTCATTATGCGCTGAACGTCCCCTTATACACTCACTTCACCTCGCCCATCCGTCGCTATGCTGATATTATGGTTCATCGGCAGCTCGAGTCTGCTCTTCAGAGTTCTGGTGCGTGCTGATGTTTTGTTTTGGTACTTGGGGGTTTATTCCATTCCTAGTCGACAATAATGCAAAGTTCAACATGGACCGTGATGCCGTTGCAAAGGTTACTCAGCAATGTAACATGTGCGTCCCGAAGTTACCCGATAGTTTTACCAGCGTATCTAACCTGTTAATAGCAAGAGGGATTCTGCTGTCCTTGCGCAGGAACAATCGGCCCATTTGTTCCTCTGTGTCCTCATTTCGAACCTAACCTCTCGTTATGGCACTGTCATTCGTCAAGCCAAGGTTATTGGCGTTTTGGACGCCGCTTTCGATGTTCTTGTCCCTGAGTTCGGCATTGAGAAACGTGTCCATGTGGACCAGATGCCCATTGATGTATGTTTCCCCAATTCATTTTTGGCTCAAGCCACTCACGGTCCCGATACCCGTAGAATCACGTATATGACGAGCACTCGCACACCCTACAGATCTACTGGTCTGACCGTGATGTCATTACTTGGCTCGCGGAAAATAGCGACGACGAACATCTTAAGAAAGTGAAAGAGAACGCAGAACAACACGCTGTAAAGATGGAAGTTGCATCGCGCTCTGTTCACGACGAGAAGGCGCTATTCGACGAAGACGATGGGGACGATGAGATTGTTCTTGGCCGTGACAACGTGGAGGTTGAGGAGGAGGAAGTCGAATCGGTACAGCGCGAGATCAGCAAAGCAAAGGTCACTCCTGAATTTGAGGGACTGAAGACGACGCCAGCTGGACATAAGATCCAGCAAATCAAAGAGTTGATGACGGTTCCGGTTCGTGTCTTGCGCTTGGCGTTCACACCTCGTTTGTCTCGCTGACCTCCTTTCCGTAGGTAATTGTCACTGCCGACTTAACAAAAAGCCCCCCTGTCATCAAAGTGTACAGTGTGAATCCCTATGCTGAGCCGAAGGAGTAGGCAGGGCTGGAAAACCCCTCTCAACTTTGAACCCCTGGTTGCCTTTTGTACAGTACATCGTGGTCGGTATCGGCGACCTCCGTTCCCCTTTTATCCGTCAATCCCTATCCCGACCCTCAGTTTATCACTATGCTCTCCTCCGTCAACCTCCTTTCGCTTTCTGTGTTTTTTGCTCTTGTACCTTACGCGGTATTTGTTCTCCACCTGCGAGGGAAATGGCCTGCTGTAACATCTCGTTCGGAACGGCAATTGACGCATTTCTTATGACATGACACATGGGGGGATTCTCACCAGAATATTGGCATGCCGGTCACCCTTCAGAGAATAGCGTAAAATCATGCATTTAATAAACAAAATAGGATATACAGTGCTTCTATTTATACAAACGGGCACAAACATAGCAGTAGATCAATGAATGAAGGTGAGAGTTAGCAAGGATACAAAGCACCAGAATGATCCTGGGAAATGACTACCAAGTATGAACCAGAAGGCCAGAAACTGTAGTGAAAGTGGGTATGGGTACCAGCGCACACGCACCACCGCATCGGAATGACTACACAGTATTAAAAAAAAAAAGGTGTTGCTCTCGTCGAGAAAGACGAGGGAACTCATAACCAGTTACCAGCTGACCGTCCGCGCAGCGACGCCGGCTTGACCTCGACCAGCTCGGGCCGTTCACGGCTCTGGCTAGCGAGTCGGCGGTGGAGGAGCGCAATTGGGGCTGGGTGTGGCTGCTCCTCCTTCTCTTTGGTTGTAACAGCACCATTAACGACGGTTGCGTGGCCGGGACCACGACCACGGATGCTACCCAGACTTTGTGCGGAGCCGATAGAATCACGACCTGTGCTGCTGGTGCTCCCCGTGTCGGCATCGCGCTCGTCGTATTCGCGGAGCGTATCCATGCTGCGCATGGAGCCGTTGCTCGGTCCCCGTGTGTGCGCGAGGACATGCGAGGATGTGCGAGAGTGTTGGGGTGGATGGCCGTTGGAATTTCGCCGTAGTTCGGTGACGCAAAGCTGTACGAGTTCGGGGAGGTCGAGGTACGCGGCCTCATCGCGGAGAGCGAGGAGTGCCTCAAGGCGCGCAGGGCTACCTGTGTTTAGTTGAAGAACAGGAGGGAGGGACACGAGATGATCAATAGTAGTGGGAAGGGAGCGCAGGTACGCAAGGATGTGGTCATACCTGTGAGTGTATCAGAAAAATTCGGGCACGGAACCAAGTAGAACCAACTCACGGAGCACTAGCGCGGTCGAGGAAAATATGGACATTGAACGAAGATGGGGATAGAAGTCCAGAAGAGGTGAGGTGATTGTGGAAAATAGAATTGAACGAACTACTCTCTGCGCGAGAGCAGAGAGAGGTGGTGTCAGCGACATCCAATTCGTCATCTGCGTCGGCGAAGAGGGACTTGAGGTAGTTCGCAAGGTACGATGGGCGCGATATCAGGGTATTGAGTGTTGTGCGGTGGGTCGCAGTGCAGGTCTCGAGGGTGACGAGCACCTTGGAAAAGTCTATCGCGTTTGGCGGTACAGGCGAGAGGAGAATGCACGCAAAAGGTGGTGGGGTCGAAGGAGTAGAAAGGTAAGCGGGGACGGGTGACACAGTCGGAAAGAGCGATGACAATGGTGGTGGTGGGAGCTTCTTTTGAGACAAAACGGTGGCGTCCGGCGCGGGCGGAGTGGGTGGTGGTGGACGAGTTGGGCGAGTGGGGTGAGCGTCCTTCAAGGGAAGAGTAGGAGTACTCTTGGATAATGGAAGGGATGAACGGGGTGGGGAATAAGCGGGAGGGACGGAGGGTGTCTCTGCCTGTTCCACGCGCACTTCGTGCGTCTCTCCTTCGTCGTCTTCGAGTTCGCCTTCATTCTCCTGGTGGTCCTCGTCTTCTGCAAGTGGATCACTGTCCTCTGCCCCGTCGTGATCAATCTCTTGGTCAGATGGGCATCCGACAGACACTCCAGAGCCGGCTAGAGCTTCCTGAGGGGTGCGAACAATAGTAACGCCAGAGCCGAGGGTTCCGTGTTTGATATGGCCGACAGTAGACGAAGATTTTGAGTGGGACATACGAATGGGGGGGGCATGAGTGGCTGTAGATGATGAGCGAGTAAGCCAAGACATAGGACTGGATAGCGAGGGGCGTCTTCCATGATGAGACCTGATAGACATCGTGGATGTATGAGGAAAGGAGTGTGTGGACGAGGGAGGGGGGAACGGGGGGAAGGGTAGGGAGGATTGCTTTTTATCGGGCCGGGTGACCGAGAACAATAAGTCTGTTTTATTGTTCTTGTCGACCTTGTTTACCGAAATGGATCCCGACTTGGTCGCGGCCATTATCGAGCCAATTTCACCTTCACTCGCCGCTTATCACTTCGTCAGAGGCCGTACGCGACAAGGAAATCCGTCTCGGTGTTCAAAATGCGGTTATTCCCTCCTTTACGGCACATCACACACCCGTATCGTTCGCAACAATTCTAAATCCAAACAACGCTCGACCTGCCTACAACGATCCTGTACGACGTGTGGACACGTCAACAACACGCTCCTTCAACCTGTTTGTCGTGACACTACAAGGGCTTCACCACAGGTGGTCACGCCTCGCACTCTCGGCACGGATCAATATATTCCCCCCAGTCCTCCCCCATCGGTCCCCTCCACTTCCACTTCCACTTCTTCTTCCTCACATCTTCACCCTCCCCTTCATCTGTCAGATCCCTCACTGCCATTGGCTCATACACAACCCCAACCGCTAGCAAAGTCTAGAAAGTCACGACCCAAGCACAAGGCTGGCCTACGCGAAATTCTTGCCCGCAGCAAAGCTAGCCAGCATGAGGCTAACGATAGGGGCTCATCAGGACTCGCTACGTTTCTGCACAGCCTATAATCGCATGCACCTTGCCAACTCTACGCATACACCCCCTAAAAAAGTTCACGTTACTGCGTCGTGCACTATCAGTCACAGCGCCTCAAACCGTCACTACACAGTGTGTGCCCGCCCTGTCACCGTATGATCTTCCTTCTCCTTTCTGGACTCGGGCTCCACACCTATTGTGTCCCTTGGCACTACGGCTAGCTCCCGCGGGATGAACCTTCCAGGCCAGAATGGTACATACACAAAGATTGCGATGAAAAGTGGCAATGTGTCCAGCGCATAGAAGAGCCCTTCATTCTGCGCGATGGGACCAAGGAACCCTTGCGAAAGCTCAACGACACGGTAGAAGGACCGGATCTACAAGCAGATCTCATCAGTCGCTTGTCTAAACGGCAACTCGATTCATAGAACGTACGATAATGCCGACACAGCTCACACCAAGTGCTACACCGAGCATACGCCAGTCGTTGTACCAACGATTCTCCCGATGGAGCAACCATGCCTCGTGCTCGAATTTGTGCACATGATACACGAAACGCAAGAAGATTAGCGTAAAGATAAGAAAAGAGATCAGTTGAATAATCAGAGCGCCAAGGAATATCTAGGTGCGAAAACTGTTCTGATCTGGGTATAATGGAAGTGCGTTAGTACGCACGTGGGAACCGAGTTTTTGGCCTTTCGTTGTTGTCGCACTCACGGAGACAGCCCCTCCTGTTGCCTGGAAGTGTTAGACGTAAATCATTATTCTTGCGTACTGTACGCCTGATGCACTTACCTGAATCAGGAATGTCGTGATATCTGATATGACAAACGTAATTGTGATACGGCTCGGAGATATAAGCAAGTGCTTTCCACTTCCGAGGTACCTTGCTAGGCGACCGAGCAAGACATAATCTGCAGCGATAAATGCACAGGGCTGCACATTGGATGTCGCACAGAGTTCAAACCAAAAATGTCCAAACAAAGGACTCACGGATAGTATGACAAAAAGGTACTCGGCTATGTAGATGCCCTTGGAATCTGGCTTAACATGTAGACCGAACCGAAAGGCGATACCAAGAGCGAAAGCTGGTACGCGCGAGGTCAAATTTTATGAAGGTGGCAATGTGGTTTGGATCATACTGTACGCGCCGATGGTCATGCACACCATCCACCGTGCACCCCATTTTAACAAATTGAAAGTCTGCACGAGGGCGACGGCGAGCACAAGACCTTTCTACCGTTCGGTATACTTGTCTGCAGATGTAAAATAATTTGATTGTACACACTAAACGCAACCCCAGTTAGAGTATTCGAGGCAATATAGCCTAGCGGATTGTAGGGATCGTTCTTAGGATCCAAAAAAGGATTCGCCGGATGCGGTACGTTCGGAAGTCCCCTCGCAGCCGCAGGCAGGCTGCTTGATAGAAGGTAGGTCAGTAGAAAAGTCGGAGTGTGCTGAACACGCTGGTGAGAAATCAGTTGCATAGTAAAGGTGGGGAGGAGACAGAGAGGAGAGGGTGGGAGAAAAGGAACACTGGAAGATATCGTGGTATGTTTGCGTGGGTAATGTACCACATGGGTCCTCTCGCGGGGCCCGGTGGAGAGTCAAGAGCTCAGCGCTCACGTTCGTCTGGAATTATTCAGGAAGAGACTCTTGGTGACCGGGCCGACCATCTTCTACCGTGGCTGTAATGAGCCAGCGGAACCAAGATCTAAACAAGAAGTTTGATCACCAAGCTTCTCTTTCCCTCCGCCCTGAGCGCTGAGCATCCCGCAATGATGAAGTGGTCACAAGTGAAGATGCAACTCGAGACTTGGGCTTGGTAGAGATAGGCAGAGGGGGAGCTAGCGTTATCTGATAGACCACTTGGGGGCAACCGTACTGTACTGTCGAGCTTGGCATTTCGCACGGGGAAGGTCTCTCCTCACTAGGTCTCACTGCTGACCGAACATGGATCTACTAGGAAACCTATCACGTGAGAAACCAGCATCGTCCTAATCGGAGACCAGGGATCATGTCTTCAGTGCCTAGAGGTCATAGAGCTCCTTGTCTGTAGGGTCGAAGCGCATCGCAATAAAGTGGACTGATACTTTATGTGTGTACGTGGCCAGTCTAGACCCGTCTCTCCCTGCAAGAGTTGCTGCGTTTCTGGCAGAGGAAAGCGAAGACAATGTTGAACTGCGTAAGGCGTCCCAAGAAGCAGAATCACAAGCTACAAAGATTGAAGTGGATGATCTGACCCGTCACGGTGTCGTAGATGCTCGGGGGAAAGCGGGTTGTTACATCGTGTTGCGGCTGGTTAACGCCTGAGTGATGACGAGTGTTATACGGAGTGTTGTCGCTGTGCAACGTTAGACATGCGCGAGGAGAATGGAACTGAGGCCATGCGGAGTCGGACAGAGTCGCGGTGGACACAAGGATAGCGTTGATATTCAAATTCAAGTTCTATCGAAAAGAAGGGTCACGCCAATATTGTTTTCCATTCGCTTTCACCGCCCGAGGCTTGAAATTCTGACTGACACTGACCCGGGCATGGAGCACAGGCGAGATCAGGACCCGTTCTTCGTAATCTGCCTTTGCAGAGGGTCGGCGTGTTAACGCTACTGCGACCCGCACCGAAACGCTCACACCATCTCAAACGCCTATTTTCCGTCGCAAATTTTCTTTTATTTTCTCCTTTTACTGCGTGGCGTTCCTAGCTGGTTTCTTGTATCTGATCCAGGTAGTAGGCAATGCACACGAGCGGTGTCGATGGAACCCCCGTTCCGCTGAGGATATCGCTATGATCGTACTTTTTTTCTTCTCTGGGCTGTAGAGAAGTGCCTGCCAGGGATGTTTGTATAGTAATCCACCACAAGAGCAACGCGCAATCAATCTCAGGTCTATGCCATTCGCACTGAAGGATGATGCATGATGTATACGCTACGAACCCGGGATTCTCTCGTCTTGTTCCCGTCTACTGCGCTTATGGTGATCTCGATGGTTAATCAGATCGGAGTCAACTCCGGGTCTACGGCGGCATTTGTCTCACCGCCAGGTGTATGCTACCAAAAAGTGGGGTAGTGTTACTATCTGTGGACCACTCCGAGGTTTGTAGTTGTAGATAATTGGAGGTGGTGACTCGCGTCATCCTTTTCAGTGCACAAGCTCAGGTTCATCGTGTACATGCAGGATACTCGTCCAACATGAGCCAGTTCGGGCCCTGTGCTCGATAATGTCGCGGTGTATGGGTTCGTGGCAACTTCGTGCTTTGGAACGGGGTGGTGACCCTTGGCGATGCGGATCCCTAGTCCGGGTTATTGTAATAGTACGTGTCGTAACCCTCCTAGCTTCCGGGTGTATTTCGTCGTCGCCAAACCATATTTGGAATAGTTTACGTTGCCGCTCCGACTGGAAAGGCTACTGGTCACGAGCCTAGGAGTGGCCATTCCCGATGTAAGAACTAGTGCTGCGGCCAGGTGCGACCGCAGACACACATCCTTTCATCCCTTCCTACCACCATGGCGAGAAGCTTGACGGCGAAGAAACCTCGCAAGACAAAGACCGTCTCGGCCTCTAAACGTCGCAAGTCGGATCCAAGTCCTTCAGAAAGGCAATGGCTGTCTTGGAAGCAAATGCAATTCTGCACTGGTAAGCCTGCTAGTGCACCGCCCGGACATGCTGCGCCATCTGCAATTTCCTGCAGTCAACGACCCCCGGAACAATGAGAGGATTACATTTCATTTGGGAGAGAAGTAGGTTCAAGTTCCGTGATGAATCTAGCTGCATCCCTGACAAGAGAGCCCCCCGCCATGCTTGTTGTTCAGCATCCTCGTTCTGAATCACAACTGGCAGCCGAACAGGTATTATGACCCATGGGACTTCTGGGTTGGCAAGATTATAGCGATCCGTGGAAATGCTCCTCGAAACGTTTGTGTCTCCAATACCCTGCTGAACTTGAAGTACACATGCCCACTGACCCTCGCCAGACCTGGGTAAAGGTACAATGGTATCACTCGGGCAAGGACATTGCGGAAAAGGCCCCTGATGTGTGAGTACTGTCGCATCCTCCCATTTCCGTTTGTTGATCTCCACACCTCAGGGACACATCATCTTATGGAAGGTACGAGCGCAGCCTGGGCTCCGAATCAGATATCCAAATGATATCTACACTATCGATAAATGGTATTCTTGAGAAACATCTGGTTGTGATCACATTCGCTGAATGCGTACTTTCAGGGAAAGCGGACGTTCACGAGTACGACGAAACCTCACTTGATCAGGAACCAATTCCGTTGGGCGCATTCTACACCCGACGGACATTTGATTCACATGAAGGGACCATACCCGTATGTGTTACTATATTCGTTCGTCTTCATCCTGTCCCTAACATTGTGTTTTAGCCCTTCGTCGTTGATACCAGCACATGTTTCTGCCAGCAGCCGTATAACCCAGATGCACTCGATCCCATGCATCTTTGTCCACGCTGCGAACGTTGGTATCACGAAAGCTGCCTCGCTGAGAATGGCCATACGTCCGACAAACCAGCCGATCAGCGCACGCAGGAATTCCTAGACATGCCTGCCGCGTACAGGGCCCGTATACCCTTTGACCTCCTCCAGCTAGCCCGTGTACCGATCATCAGAGGTGGGCCCACGCATGGTGTTGTAGGCAACGTCAAAGCCGTGAGCGAGGCACGCGAATGGGCACAACTGTATGCGCGCACGCCGTGGGCTGCTAACTGCCCTGGCCCAGGGCCACAGTTGAATGGTATCACGCTCGATCGGTGGCTGGACAGCCTGGAAGGAGTCGAGGTGGAAGAACTAATATACCCTGGCGATGAGGGCTGTAGCGACAGTTTCTTCGTGAGGAAGAACATCCGCGACGAAGAGCCACCACCTTTCGAATGCCCATCGTGTGCGAAGCCAATTTGAATTTAGTGCATTTAACGCATCGCTTTCCTCGCTTTCCTTTTGCAGTAATCTCATCTCACATTACTTTCCTCTTGCAGTACTAACCTGATCTCATCATGCATCGCTTTCCTCTCGCAGTACTTACCTTAGTCTCACTATAAGTTGTTCTGATGTACTTATGTTGCTCTTTGATTATGATACGAAAAAAAAAGCGGACGTGTGGTGCCGCATAGGATAGATGCTTGAAACTCGCATTGGAAGTGGGGTGTCTGTTATTGTGATACGGCTCGGAGGCCCGGAGGTACAAGCAAATACTTCCACTACAAGGTACCTTGCAAGGCGACCGAGTAGGATGTAATCCGCGGCGATGATCGCACAGGGTTGCACATTGGATGTCGCACAGGGTTCGAACCGAGAATGTCCGAGCGAAGGACTACAGACAGTGTGACACGACGACGAGTACGAGACCTTTCTACTGTTCGGTATACTTGTCTGCGAATGTAAAATGGTCTGATTGTACGCACTAAACGCATACTCGGTTAGAGTATTCAAGGCAATATAGCCTAGCGGATTGTACTAGGGATCGTTCTAAGGATCCAAAAAAGAAAAAGGATTCGCCGGATGCGGTATGTTCGAAAATTCTCTCTCAGCCACAGGTAGACTCCTAATAAAGGCAGGTCAGTAGAGAAGTCGGAGTATGCTGAATCCGCTGGGGAGAAATAGGTTGCATAGAGTTAAGCGAAGGTGGGAGGAGACAGAGATGAGAGGATGGGAGAAAATGAAAAGAAACGCTTCGAGATATATCGTGGCATGCTTGTGTGGGTAATGTACCACATGGATCCGCATGCGGGGCCCGGTGGACAAACAGACCCAGAGTGACCGCGAGTCAAGAGCTCAGCGCTCAGGTTCGTCAGGAAGGAAGACTCTGATGATTGGCCGACCACCTTGTATCGTGACTGTAATCAGCCTCCGCGACGAAGTGGTCATAAGGGTGGTGCCGCTCAAGTTGGGCAGACAGACACAGTGGGAGCTGCGGTTATCTAATAAGCCACTTGGGCAACAGTCATATTCTCGAGCTCGGGCATTTCGCACAGGATCGAGGGGAAGGTGGTCCCGTTTCTTTCTGAAAAGGAGCATTTGATCTTCCAGTAACTGCTGACCAAACATGAATCTAGGAAACCTATCACGATCACGTCATAGACCAGCATCGTCCTAATCGGAGACCAGGGGTCATGCCTTCGGCGCCCAGAGGTCATAGAGCTCCTTATCTGCAGGGTCGAAGCACGTCGCAATAGAGTGGTCCACACGGATTGACACTTTGTGCGTATGTGTGGCCAGTCCAGACCCATCTCTTCCGGCCAGAGCTGATACATTGCTGGCGGAGGAAAACGAAGACAAAGTTGGGGAAACATTTGCTGCGTCGCGGAACTGCGCCAGATACCGACTACGTTGAGCACACTGCGTAAGGTGTCCCAAGAAGCAGAACGTACTCCACCAGTTACAAAGATTGAAGTGGACGATGCAATCCCGCCACGGTGTCGTAGATGCTCGGGGGAAGGCGGGTTGTTACTTGAAGATGGGTCATGTTGCGGCTGGTTAGCGCCTGAGTGATGATGAGTGGTATACAGTGTGTTGTCGCTGTGCAATGATAGACGTACGCGAGGGGGACGAAATAGAGGCCATGCCGGGTCAGACAGAGTCACGCGATAAAAGGTCACGCGCGATATTGACTCTCGTCTCATCATTCAAACCCGCTTTCACCACTATCATGAACATCTTTCGCAACCGTCAGTACACTCTCCTTGCGCTATCTTTCACTTGTGCTAATCAGTCTCGTAGTGATCGGCAAGGTTTGGCGTTAGTCGCATGATTGCATCTTAATTACATCCCACCTTGACCAACGATAAATAGAGGACCCTAATGCCACCGAGGTGGTCAAGATCTCCACAGGTCAACTCCATCTCGTACGACCAGGAAATGTACGCTCATCCAGAGAGTGCATGTTCGTCATTCTCACCTGCTTCATCCAACCCACCGACTTACATACCTCCTTTGTAATAGATATAATGATGCTATGGCCACCATCCGTCGCGTTCCGTCCGTTGAACACAACTTCCAACTAGTAATAACGCGTGTATATGAGGAGGGTGATCAAGAGCTACTTGAGGACGAGGAAGAGAGTACGTCTTTCGTCAATTGTAATTGTCACGTCCTCAACTTTCTATCAGCCGACGAAGAGCGCGTATTCCTCATTAGCGAGGAGCTCGAGTTTCATACAAGTCAGACGGAGGGAGAACCCACTCTTGTTTGGCGCGATCTACAAGGCGGTGTTGATGAATTCTATGAATTTGTTGCCTCTGGGACCAACGCACCTACGAAGGCCTTCTTCGAGACGTGCATGTACCGTGCCATGTATGAGCGCAAGTATAAGAGGAGCGCGGACAGCGTGCAGGATGAAGATCTGGCCGAATTCATATGGCAGTTCGTCCTCTATCATCCCTCTCTTGACCGTTTCCTGAGCACCTGCCATCAGACCGCCCGCCGGTAACAGCAAAGGTAAGGGCTCTGCAAAGAAAACTCCCGCCAAAGATGGCGCCAGATCGCCTCGGTCTCCGACCTCACCTTTGTCGAACACCCCAGATTCCTCTCTGGAAGTGATCAGTGATGAGAGAGCCGAGCTGTTTTTGTGGGATCGCGACGAGGGCTACTTTGTTCGTGAAGCATCGGTGTCCGCGAAGATCGTGCAGCGCACAGGCGCCAAGTTTTTGTTCTTTCTCACCGCGACGAGTCAGGAAGGGCAGGTGCTTGCCCATCGCATCACGTCACAGATGATGCAACGCTGGTCACCCGCGACATGGTCGCTCACGTGGAACAACGTGAACGAAAACGGGAACCAGAGCAGCTGGTGTTTGCGCTTCGAGTCTCAAGAGACCTTTGAGGACTTTCGGGCCGAATTTACAAAGCGTGCATGGGAGAACCTGAATGAGACGTCGTGGGATAAAGTCAAGGTATGCGACAAGAAAATATGGTGTGAAGCACATCCTAAATATTTACAGGCGGATGAGCGGACATATGTACTCAATTCCGGCGTTGAGGACGTTGAGATGGGAGTAGAAACTGACGACGACGAAGAGGAGGCAGTACTTGATGAGCTCGGTGGTGAGTGCGAGGCTTGCTCGAGGAAATTCTATTCCACTACTACTGTGCCGCAGATGAGGATGAAGACGAAGACGAGATAACAGAGGACAACGGTCCACCCGCTGGCTTCCAAGAAGGGCGAAATTCTCAACTCACTGTCGGGTACAAAGGCGATAGATCGTACGTTGTACGAGGAGATAAGATTGGCGTCTTCCGGCATAAGCCGGACGATGTTGAATACGTCGCTTCAATCGCCAATCTTACAGACATGAAGGGGAAGAAGTTTGACCCCAAAAATGTTCGTCCCCCCTTCAATAATTTTCCATCTGCATGTTATGACGCGTGAACAGGTCATGCTACACCAACAAGACTCCAAGATGATTGTGATGAACTCTAATGCACCGAACTCACTATTCCACCTAGATATCGAACGCGCGAAAATCGTTGAGGAGTGGAAGGTTCATGACAATATCACGGTCGACCACATTGCACCGAATACAAAGTTCTCCCAGACGACGCATGAGCAAACTTTGATCGGCGCTTCGCACAACGCGCTCTTCCGCATTGACCCACGCGTGTCTGGCAGCAAGCTCGTGGACAGTCAGTATAAGCAATACGCATCGAAGAACAAGTTCTCTGGCGTCACTACGACTGCATCTGGCAAACTTGCGGTTGCGAGCGAGAAGGGAGACGTCCGTCTATACGACACGGTCGGGAAGATTGCGAAGACTGCTCTAACACCACTGGGAGACCCCATCGTCGGCGTCGATGTGTCTGCGGACGGCCGCTGGATCGTTGCGACGACCAACACATATCTGCTCCTGGTGGACGTCCTCATCGGTCAGGGAAAGTGGGCTGGTAGTCTTGGCTTTGACCGTAGCTTCCCTGCCGATGCGAAGCCCATGCCCAAGAGGCTGCAGCTACGACCTGAGCATGTTGCATATATGAACCATAACGTCTCCTTCACCCCTGCTAGGTTCAATTTTTTTTTCTTCCTTCCTGTCACGATCTGACGATAAACAAAAACTTAATCTAGGTTCAATGTCGGCGAGGGTCAAGAAGAGAACGCAATTGTGACTTCTACCGGGCAGTACGTCATTGCCTGGGACTTTGCCAAAGTGAAGAAGGGGCAAATGGATAAGTATGAGATCAAGAAGTATGAGGATCTCGTTGTGCAGGATAATTTCCGCTTCGGCGACGACAAAGAGATCGTGCGTCGTCTCTGTTCGTGGTCGGAGACAAAGATTGTTGATCGTTCTCCTGCCGCCACACACAGATTGTCGCACTCCAGAATAACGTCCTCAGCGTGAACAAGAAGAACCTGCGCAAACCCACACGAACGTCACTCGCTCCTGAGCGCCGCTCTACGCGCGGCCACTCCAACATTGTCAATGCACCTTACTGATTAGTATGTATTTCACAAGCGACTTCTTTTTTGTCCTCGTAATTTCCCGAACAACCCTTCCGTTCTCCCTGTCTTGTCGCGACGATTTTCTTCGGATGATTGAAATTTGTATAAGTTACGTCGGCTGTCCTACCAGGCTCGGAAAAGTGTTTGTATCTTGAACGTCATATGTCTGAACTTCACGGGGTAGTAGAGATTGTTTCATAATCGTACGCATCACACTTTTATAAATCCGTATTTTAGCAAGTGGAGGCGTCTTAGCTGACTGAAAGGAGTGGGTCCAGATAGGCTACACCCAGCCGAGGTCCCACACTTTATAAGGGACAACGACCCGGAGGGCTGCAGATTGTAGAACTTCTTACACCTCTCGTGGGTTGGCACAAAGTTACGACTCAACTCAATCAACATCTCCTCAGATACAGCTGTCTACCAGAGACCAGGGCCAGTTGCGTTGGGACCCTGATTCCTCTCTACATACGGACACGTACTCTACGCGTTTACAACCTGTGTGTTCCTATAGGGCTACTAGTAGATGCTGTGATTGCTCAGTTGAGCTTTGACGAGCTGGACAAATTACTTGGGGGTCAAAGTAACATAAACATATATGCAGTACGAAGCACAGGCGAGGCAAGAAGAAGAGAGGTGAGGTCTATTGCAGGGTCTACGTCTTCTTTTTCTTGGATGGACGCTTGGCTGGGCCACCCGCACCTGCGCTTGCATTCGCATTTGCAGGGGTCGACGCCCGTGAAACCTTGTCTACCTTGTCCGCCTTCTGTACCTCTTCGATCACTCGCTTCTGCTTACCAAAACAAAAGCATCAGTGCTCTTCGCCCCATTCGCGCTTATTCACGTTTAAACGCACCTTGCCACGCGACGAGCTCCCGCCGCTCTTTGCCCGTATCTCCTCCTGCTCAGCTTCCTTCTCGATCATTCCCAGCAAGGTGTTACACCGGCGTTGAAGTTCCTGTGGCGAACGACTCTTGAAGAACCAGTCAAAGCGAAAAACGGGGAACTCCGAAATGTCTTTCTTGATGCGCTCATACACGTCGTCCGTCCGCATGCCGTAGTGGCTCAACCGACACAACAGGTAGCGGTCCTCTTCTTCTGAATAGACCTTGCCTTTTGTCGTCGGGTAGTTGAGCTCGAGTTCCTGCATCGGATACCGGAAGGAGCCAATCTTCTTGGAAAGTAACGCTTCGAGGTTCGAACGTTTATTGCGCTTCGCCTCACCTTCCGAAATGCGGACGGCGATGCGTGGGTGTTCTGGGTGTTTGGAAATTCAGTCTATGACCATATGGGCATCGAATCGAGCCCGTTACCTGAGAGCTCTTTCCATTTCTTTCGAAACACGGGGTAATACGCGGCGACATTTTGCGGTGTCTTATCCTGGATCTCAGATGCTAGCAACTCGAAATCTTCGGTCCTGTGTGCCATGTCAACGAGAAAACTCGGCGTATGGCCAACGGCCCACATACCATCCATAACTCTCCAACGCGCGGACAAACTGTTGGAAGTCCCGCCGGCTCCAATCTTCGAAGCCTTGGGCTATAAGCTCCTCTTTCTCCTGAAGCTCCTCCTCAGTCAGGGGTTCAGCTATGTGTCTCAAGTCAGCCGGCATACATGATTATGATGGTCACTGCGATGCGTACCGGTATCAATAAAATCCTGAGCAGCTGCCCGCTCAGCCTCAAGCTTTTCGGGTGTGTCGTCGTCTCCTTGAGGATCACGTGAAGTTGCAGGAATGTCGTTTTGACGCTGCGTTGGTGGAATTAGCCAGCCACAAAATCAAAAGTGGTGGAGCCATGCCTTGTGCGCAGCGAGCTCGCGTTCCTGCAACTCTGCGAGCTTAGGTGGGAAAAACTGGAAGTCTTGTCTGCGGCACACAGGAATTAGCCAGCCTCGATCGCACGAACAGAGAAATGATAAATGTCCACCCACAATGAGATCTGCTTAGGGGCACGAGGAAGCTTTGGTGCCTTCTCCGTTTTGCTTGGTCCCGCGCGCATAGTTTCCTTGAAATAACTGTCGACCGAATAGTTGAGCTTGCGCTCCCGCTTGCTCAACGAAAGAGGGTTGAAGTTGAGGGGTTTGCGTTGCCCAGAGCGGAAATCTTCACCCTCCCACTGTTGCAACGAGCTGTCTGACTTGAAGTTTGACAAATCTTCGAGGTTCAGACCCTCATATTTCTGGCTGAGCTCCGCTGTCCGCTCTTCGCCACGTTGGATAATTGCGTCGATGTCATCGTCAATCTGGAAGCTACAAAATTACTTTCAGGACCTTCGACATGGTAACAAGAAGATCAAGACAAACTTCTCGGCTGAGTTCACAATCTTTTCTGCACCGTGGGTGATCATTTCTAAAAGTTCCTCTTTATTTGCGGCTTTCGCACCCCACGCAAATCAGACAACAACGCTGAGGACTTTGCATGTGCACATACCTTTTTGCAGTTGCTGTCTGCCTTGTTGAATGACTAATTGATCCAAGCGCAACTTTTGCGCCCCACGCTCGAGCATCCGCTCCTCCACGCTCTCCTCAGTGATGAACCGGAATACGTACACCTGCTTCGTTTGACCAATGCGATGTGCCCGATCCATAGCCTGAAGGTCCGCTTGCGGATTCCTGTGCCAGCTTGTTAGAAATACCGAGTGGGCAACGACTCTGAAAAAACTCGCCAGTCAGAATCGTATAGTACAACGATGTCTGCAGTAGTGAGGTTGATGCCAAGACCACCGGCGCGGGTGGTGAGGAGAAAAATGAATTTCTCGCTATCCGGCTTGTTGTAATCGTCAATCGCGGCAATACGGTCTTCATGTGCGGTGCCACCGTCGATCCTACAGTACTCTGGGGAAAGGTGATCAACAGCCGCGGGCTAGTGGACGGAAGAAATAAGCGCACTATAGCCACGGAACAAGCAGTAATCCTCTAAAATATCAAGCATGCGGCTCATCTGAGAAAATATGAGAATACGCGAGCCCTTCTCCTTCATGTTTTTGAGCAACTTGTCTAGTATCACCATCTTTCCCGAATTTTGGATGAGGTGCTCGTCTGTCGTGTATGGTGGCCCCGGTTCCTGTCAGTCGCACAGGAGATAAACAATCAACCGTTGAACTCAGAAGAATTACGGAGGAGACATACCGCGCCATCGAAGAGGTACGGGTGGCATGTTACTTTTCTCAACTGCATGACCATATTCATGAGCCTTGTCTTGCCCTCTTTTTTGCCGGTTAGGCCATTGACAGCATCGATATCCTTTTCGAGCACACTGCGATACCACTTCCGCTGCATATCCGTCAAACCAACATAAATGTTAATCTCCTTTTCTACGGGAAAATCTTCAGCATGCGCTACAGGGCAAAGACACAACGATGGCAACACCCACTGGGGAGAAGATTCTTCTCGACATCGCTCTTCACACGGCGGAGAAGGAATGGGCGGAGAATTTTGTGAAGCGCTTCGACCACCTTCTTGCTTTTTTCCTCGTCGAGATCAGTAGAGGTGTCGTCTTTGTGCAAGAAGGCCTCCAGATCCGCATAGTCGATGAAAATTTCAGGGCAAATAAAGTTAAGTAAAGCGAACAGCTCCTTCAGGTTATTTTGAAGAGGTGTGCCCGTAATAAGAAGTCGGCCACGTGAGGAGAAACTCCGGACAATTTGAGAGAGGATCGAGTCGACGTTCTTGATTCGGTGCGCCTCATCAATGACGATATACTCGAAACTGAACTTCTTGAGTACACTTTTCTCGATCAAGCAGATTTCGTAGCTCGTGATGCAGACTTGGAAATTTTGGGGCAGAAGGCGGCTTGCGATAATTTCCGCGCGCTCTTCCTTGGTGCCCGTGAGAAGGGTAATGTTGAAGTCAGGAGTCCATTTCTCAAATTCGCGCGCCCAGTTTTGCAGCGTAGATTTCGGCACAACGACAAGATGAAGACCAGGGAGCGAGCGCTGGTGCTTAAGGTAAGCGAGGAAGGATATGGTTTGGAGGGTTTTGCCAAGGCCCTAGAGGGTAGGCGAGCGTAAACATTTTTGGAGTCAGTTAACGCACAACAAGAACAAACCATCTCGTCTGCGAGAATACCATTGAGACTGTTATGATAGAGTGAAACCAACCAATTAAGGCCTTGTAGCTGGTATGGCCGCATCAATCCGTGAATGACTTCAAGTCAGGTGTCAACAAAAGGGGACGTAACAAGGAAATTGCAACCCACAGCTCGGAGACTCCTCGAACACATAAGGTTGGTCGTCCCCATCTACGGCCGCTTCTCCGTCCTTGAGCATCTCTTCGTCTTCTTCTTTTTCAGACTTGCGATGACGCGCCGTCTTGGCCCTAATTCACAACACATAAGATACGAACATGAGTGTGCGACAGTGTACGCACGCCGCCTTTTTCCGGCCCCGTCCTTTGAGTTTTGGCTCTTCATCAAGCATGGCTGCGTAATCGGAGTCGCGTGATTTCTGGGTACAACGTCAGTATTGGCACGGGGTCAGAGTGAATCAGTGATGCAGAACGAACCTGCACGTCTACGAAGTGGCGAAAGAGATCTGTCTGTCCCAGTAGGTACGAATAACGTTTCACCGCATCGGCAACCTTGCATAGATGAATACAGGAAGCAAGTAGAGCCTGGGTGATGTCGTACTTTGGCCTTGTCCATTTCGTGCCTCTTCTCGACGAGCTTCCCTTCATTGTCCCTGCGCTTCTGTTTCTGCTGTCGTCTCTCCGCGGTTTTCTGAGCCTTAGATGATGGGCCGGCGAGCTCGTTCTTTTGGCATCACGCGTCAAGCCGCGAATGAATGAGCGAACAAAACAATACGCACGTCATCTTCACTCATGAGTTCATCTTGTTCCTGATGCTCCGCAGTTCCCTCACTCTCAATTTCTTCCCCGGGGGTATCCTGAGAGAGAAATGTGCCCCCTGAAATACACACAGATCTGTAAACTGGCCTACCTGACGCGAGACAATGTTGCTAGGTACAATATCGCTAAGAATATCTTCATCCTGAAGTACGACCGGTGTCTGTGACGGGATATAGTAAGTCTTGTGGCGCGTAGAACGGAGGGACGAGAAAAACAGACGGCCATGATGTTTAGGGTCACCGTCGGAGGTGGAGTGTGCAAGTACAAGTGTGAGTGCGAACGCAAGCGCGACTCAGACACGACATATTTCAAATTCTTGTCACGCGTCGCGGGCCGTTCTAACCGTGTTTACCACTCGTAAAAAAAATAACAACAAACAAGGAATCGTAATCTAAGGCAGTCGAGAGCCTAGTCTCGTGATAGAATCCTCGCTCGCCTCCTGTTCCTCGACACTGTCAGATTGTGTGACCTTAAGACCATTATGTGATGAGATCCTGCGTATTATATAGGACTGTAGATCTCACGAACCACTCTGAGCACTGATTTCTTGGAGGACTCTTGTAGTTCGCCCGCAATGATAAGCTCGTCCAGGATCTGGAACCACAACCCGCAAGTTGGCCCGATGTGAGGACACAGAGATTCGCACAGCAACTCACCGCGTATGCCTTCTGGAAGTTGAAGATCCTGTACAACTTTTAATATTGGTCACTGCGGACCCATAGCTGAGAAACCTACAGATCCAGCTCGCAGACCTTTCCAACATTCATCAGCAACCAACCAACTTGTAGACAGACGTTGCATGACGCACATTCCCGAAATATCGGTCCAGTACCTCAACGTATCTGTGTATTATCTCTAGAGTGACGAGTTCGTTGTCCGACTGGCCGATGCCCGTTACAAAAAACAGGGATGCATATCGCCGATATACAACCTTCGAGTCTGCCCAGATTAGTTGTTGTCAATCAGTTCCTCATACAGAAACAAAAACAGACCCTTGTATTCTAAGAAATTGCACATGCGGGTGCGGCGAGCGAGGACGAGCTGGGTGACATCTTTGACAATCTTAGCCTTTTGCTTAGGCGGCATCGTCACAAACCATTTGGCAAGGCGCACTTTGCCTAGATAAAGTGGTTCCATTAGCAAAAGTCAGGTCGCAGGTTGCACGGCCACGACATTCCTTGACGCGAGACGAGGAGAATGTAACTGATCATAGGGTCAGTGTCTGATCCTTATGAGCTGGTGCAGAGTGCTTTCAAGTTCCCGGGCCGGATCAAGTTAGCTTGTTTCTCAAATGGGCCTGACTCGTTGGTGCAAACCCAACTCATAACACCGACAGAAAGTTCACGACAGGTATTGAATGTCACGTTGAATACAAATGAGATACAGTGATGCAATCAAACTACGTTTTGGCCTTAGAAGCCGCCACTGGGCTGCCACCGCCGCCACCGCCGCTCACGGAGACAAATGTAGGTTTCAAGGTAGGTTTTGTCTTCTTGTTGAGGATGAACCACTTGACGAGGTCGAGAGCCGCGACCGAATCTTCGACCGACGAGTGCCCTCGCGAGTCACCTTGGATGTGCCTAGTGAGATGCTCTTTCGTCCTATCATGATTGATGATGAGTTACGTCGATTCCCCTTGGGTGGAATATATCAGAGGAGCTCACAAATCACGCAGCGCTCGGCGGTACGGCAGGCCACGGGAGTGGGGGAAGAGCGCGGCGGTGTCGATGACGCGCTGATGCACGAGGCGCAACACGCGTAGGTCATTATCCAGCGCATGCCCTATCAAGATAGTGTCCGTTCCGACGAGCCGCCCCAATGCGCGTCGCACGGACTCAAGAGGAAGTATAGCACGAGTGGCGTACTCTTCTGGATGGATGCCCGAAAAACGTGTATTCAAATCTCTGGCATTTCTTTTCGTAAGCGACACACGAACTGAGAGAGGGAAAGGGCGATGACGCACACCACTTCAACACCATCGTCCATCTTGATCAGCTCGTCGAAGACTGTCTCGCCACCAGCATTGACGACAGAAACACGGGCGATACGAAAACCCCCAGTGGTATAGACCATCTCGCAGTCGAGCGCTGCAATATCTAGTGTCGAAGACGTCATAGGTTGACTCTCGGTGAATGGATGGCGCGCGTGAAGTTGAGCGGGATCACTCTCGTAAAAGACGTGTGGTCCGCGTGTGCAGCCATCGGCGTGATCGTCAGCTGGGAGCGAACAGCATGCGTAGATCCGTGTACGTTTGCCTGCAGGCACTGATATTGGATAGGAAATAACGAGGTAAGAGGGGACCCACCCTCTATGGGCTTATATTGGGGTTTTCCCCAATGGTATTCGCAAGCACGGGCAATAGTGGGCTCGTGATCGAGTGGGCGCACGATGTATGGTGTCTTGCAACGCTCGCAGTTGAAGAGCTGGCCATCTGCGCTTGGAGACTCCCCACCGGGCCCCCATTCTGCTGGAACGTCGACGATGTAATTCCAATGCTGCAGTTCTCCTCGGGTGAGAAGTAAAGGCTGTAATTGGGATGGGGTGAGAAGTAAAGGCTGTGGTCGAGATGGGGTGGGTCGCAAGCTGGCTAAAGCGTCAGACTCGCTGCGTCGGGCAAGATCCCCCGCGGTACCGACTGAAGGGTGGGTGAGAGATGTCGGGCGGTCGCGTTGCCTGAGAGAGGTAATAGAGGTCTTGGCGGTCTGAGAAAGTGAGACTACTTGAAGTAGCTAGAACAAGACGGAAAAGGATCACATTTGTATAAGTTGACTTTGTCGTGCGCTCGTAAACCTCTTGCTCTTGGCGGAGCGCATGCTCATGCGCCAATGTGGGGCCTTGAGGGAGAATGGCGTCGTATAGGGCGACAAAATTGTCATACAGCAATTTCAACATGTTCTTGATATGAGAGTGTAGAGTGAGAAAGCAAAATGTGAGCATGCAGAAGGCCTAGAGACAGATAGGCAGCAAAGGGCTGAGGGCATGTGTGATAGGAGGAAGACAGGCGGAAGACACGTTGCGAATTGACAGACACGAGAGTGACACACCTGACGAATAGAAACGGGTATCCTTGACTGACCGGCATTGATCGTGAGGATAGGAACACCAGTCTATAGAGCCAGCCAGTAAACAAGGTTAGAGCACAGGATGGGGCCAAGGGTCACAAGGCTAGGCTGACCGTTGAAGTCGATGACGCGGTAGGGAGAGCAACAGGCTTTTGGAGAGAGCCAACCCTTTTGAGTTTAGTAGGCCTCTCCGCATTCTCGGGATGAGATGAGGACGATGGTGCTTGTCGAGGGAGAGGACGAGGACAAGATACTTGATCTGGTGGAGGACGCTTTGCCGGAATTGTTTGGGATTGAGGATGAGAATCTTGAACAGTTACATGAGAGAATAAACAAAAGGAAGGATTGCAGCCAGATGGACAAAGAACGTCGCGGAATAGACCTTGGATGGTGAACATAGCAGGGGGAGCCGGATATAACGGGCCGCGACTTGACTGGAATATAAATAGATTATGTTTGTTTAAAGAAAGACTTGTTTACTTTACTTTTTGACATAAAGATGCCAACCGGCCAACCTGGCGTCCTCGGACTCGAGTATTTCTCTGTTTTCTCTTCAAAACTCATCTCTCATGCCGTCTCCTCAGGACCGACCCCTCCCACCACCTCGCCGGTCCTCTCATGCCTCAAACGTTTGCTCGCCTTTCTTGACAACATATTAACTTGCTGTCTGACCATTCTGTCTCTGCAGACCAATTCGAAGCCGCCCTAGCTCCCCCTTCATAGACAAAACACCTATTTCTCATGGCTTTTGGAACGACCTCAAAACAGGCCGCTGGGTGGTCGTTCCCAGTGCGTCTTAAACTCATACCTTCTTTCTTTTCCAGCTCCAGCTCACAATTGTTTTTCAAATCAGGTTCTGCTTTGCGGATGCTGTTGCTCCCCGTCTTTTTGCACATTAATTGGGTCATCTTCACACCCCTCGTATTCACCCACCCACCACCCAGCCCTTTTGCACCCCTTCTCTTCGTCTCTTATCCAACTCCCTCACCAACAGATGACATTACTGACCCAAGATATCGCAAAGGCTGGCTTGATTTGGTCTTCCTCGCCTATAACGTCGTATTCTTCTCTTTCGTCCGTCAGTTCGTCCTCTTCAGAATCTGTTATCCTATTGCCCGTTACTTTGGCATCCGCAAGGGGGGAAAGCTTGCCCGCTTCGGTGAACAAGGCTACGCTATCATTTATTTCTCTTTTTTCGGTGCCTGGGGCGTCCGAATCATGTCCCACCTCCCAACCTGGTGGTACAACTGTGAGCAGTTCTGGATCGGTGCGTGTCCCATTGACAACGGCAGTAGACCGGAATACTCAGATGCCATGTGTCGCAGATTACCCACACTGGCAGATGACTCCCGAGCTCAAGCGCTATTATCTAATGCAGGCATCTTATTGGTGTCAGCAGCTCATCGTGCTCCTCTCCGGTCTCGAGAAGCCGCGCAAAGACTACAAGGAGCTCGTTGCACACCACATTGTCACTCTTTGGCTCGTAGGGTAAGCAGTTATCTCTACGTCTATGTGTCTTATCTGACCCGGTTTCCAGGTGGAGCTACGGGATCAACCTGACGCTCATCGGAAACGCAGTATACACATCCATGGATATTCCAGACGTTTTCCTGGCGATAACCAAAGTAATCAACTATCTCCAATATGAGCGCTCCCAAAACATCATATTCGTTATATTTATCGGGGTCTGGACGTATGTTCTTTCTTGCGTTCCTATTCTATCGCCCATTTCGTCCCCCGTCCAGGTATTTCCGTCACTATCTCAACCTCGTTATGCTCTGGTCTGTGTACAAGGACTTTGATCTGATTCCGTGCGTATTACCTTTGACGTTCTCTCGTTCTGCCCTCCTGATTCCGCCCGCTGGTATAGACAATCGGCGCGTAGTTTCTCGCCAACTGAGGGTGTTTTTATGCCTGGGTGGATGCAATGGCAGATCTTCATTCCTATTCTACTCCTGCACTGTCTCAACCTCTTCTGGTACTTCCTCATCTGGCGCATTCTTTGGCGGTATGTCCTTTCTTTAGTTTCCTGCAAATTAACAACTGACGTCTTTGGGTAGTACCGTCACCGGCACCTCGTTGAAGGACGAACGCTCCGATGATGAAGATTCTGATGATGAAGATTCGGCCAAGAAAAAGAAAATTAAACGCTCTTGAACGCTCAAGCTTACCCTTGGCGACATACCTTAGTTGGTAGTGTAGCTTTTAAGATGTACTGGGACGAGTGCGCGGCGCCCTTTTTTCGTAGGCGTGTTCATGATACCAATGGTAATGTCGCAAAGACTCAATTATACCTCTGCTCGCGGGTCCCGTTATTCCAACTGGGAGAATCCAGTGGTGTGTCAAGAATAAGAGTCATCAGCCTGGCTTCAACAGTTATGCATTATATCGTACAAGTTTCCTCCCACAATCATTGACTTTCCTGAGTCGAAACAGGCGTCTCGACCGGCTGGCCATTTCCGCTGCCCGCGGTATTTTCCTGTTCGGCCCGCACTCCATCCAGCCTCTCCTGCAATCGGGCAACTCGCTCGGCCCAGCCTTCGCGTAGTCTACCCGTCCGGGGATCGTACGGCCCAGCCGTGAGTTCGTCGTCGTCGTCATCGGAAGGGAGTGCGTCACTGTCCTCGTCTTCCTTAGAAAACCTGACGCGAAGGCCACTGTTGGCGCTTGTGTGCTGCGGCCATCGTGCCGTCCGTTGCATGTCTAGCGGGTCCCCGCCGGCCATTTCCTTGAGAGCCAGATACGTGCACTGTCATGGCCGTCAACAAACTCGGGCTCGGCAACGTGAGAGCGGGAAAAAAAAAAGGTACCCGAGCGTCATTGCCAGCGTTGTGTAGATGCTGTGTGAACTCCGACTTGATCTGCAACAGACGACACACCCGCTCGAGCGAACGCTTCTGCCCGCCCGAGTCGCCCTCCAGGGCCGCGAAGAGCTCAGATGTGTCGACGACGTATATCTTGTTTGTATCGGACGCTTCGGCCTCTGCGCACGACTCGGGAAGGAAGAAGGAGAGTTCCTCGAGAGGAGCTTCTATCTCGGGAGAACGGAGGTACTTCAGGTCTTCGTGGTTGTCGTGGAACACAAGGAAGAGTGGACCTGGCTTCCTCGTCGACTGTATCATATGGTGGATGCGCTCCCTCAGCTGCTTCAACGTCACGTCCTCGGACTGGCCGTAATCATAAAACTTGGGGCGAAATCATCAGTTTCCAGATGACGACGATGAAGAGAGCCAACTCACTCTTCTGTTTTCTGGTATATAGTGATTTGTGTAGGTCCGGTGTTTGGCAACAACGAGATGACCCATATCTTCGACAGGCTCCCCGTTATTCCAGGACAACGTGCTCCAGCCAAACTCGGTAATGACGCGATGATCCAGGTCCCAGGCCTCGAAGTCGACTGCGCACCATACTCCACGTTGTTCGCTCCACAAGGATCTCACGCGCTCGAACATTAGGCGGCGTGCGTTAAAATTCGAGTCCGTCCCTTTGAGCTTGCGATTGTTCTTGTCAATCGTCTGTGGTGGGGTCGCAGACTCGGTTAGCCGGGCCGAACTTCCTGAAGCGGAACAAGATTAGATTGAAAACCGAGACCTTCAAAGAATTGCGCAGGTCACCGCCTGTCTTGAAGATAACAGGCGAGTGATTTTGCAGACGCGAAGACGTGAGGAGGCAGTCGGAATATGGGAGCGGAATAAGCTCTTTTGTAAATCCCATTGTGTGTAGCCAGTAACGAATGTATTCGACCTGCGCAGAAGAGAAGAGCAGGCGTGCCTCGCCATTTTCAAGGGTACCTAGAAGAGGGTCTGCATGTGAGAGGAGGACAAAGTTTGTTTGTTTCGCGGACTCACCGATGCTGAGTTCTATTCCCTGCTTGCCTTCAAGGCGCAGGGGATGATCTGGGTGAACGAGAGCATCATGAGATAGGATGGCCTTTAGAGCGTAACCATCTTCCTTATATTTCAAGGCTTGATTCCTGCGATCTCGAAATGTCACCAAGGCCATATACAAATTGCTCGAATGTCGCCTGCTCACCACTCAAACCATATGTCCGTGTACCTATAAAATCCGTGGATTATCTTTGTGAAACCAATGTCTTTGACTGCCATTGTGATGGGGGTTTGAGCGAAAGGATGGGTTGCTGCGGCTGGTCACAGTGCTGCGGGTTCTTGAGCGCAAGCATGAACGATACATTGTATTACGTAATAGATCTTCGCGGACGCGTCAACCAAATCGCGACAATGTTCGACTTGTTCGAACACAACATTCCCACGCCCCCAGTCTCCCCTCTTGCTTCTTGTCCATTCCTTTCCCTCTAAAGTCCTCGGTTCTTTATGGCGCAGACAGTTCAAAGAAAGCAAAAACGCAAACAGCCGGCTGCCATCGAACCACAAGACTCGACACCGCCGCCCGCACCGAAGCGCGTCAGGGTCTCCCAGACCGCGCGTAAATCTACGGGCGGACGAGAGCCCCCGCGTAGAGGGCGTGGTGGCGATGATGGTGAGGACGCTGGTGGAGATGACCGTCGCCCTGGGCCATCGAGACAGCGTATGTAGAACCTTTTTTTCGCGCGACGGTGAGCCATTGACGCGTGGTGGCATGGGTCACATAGGCCGAGATTCCGCTCCGAGCCACGAAGCAGCTGCGAAGAAGCGTCGGTACAGACCAGGTACCGTCGCCCTTCGCGAGATCCGCAAGTACCAGAAAAGCACGGACCTGCTCCTGCGCAAGCTTCCCTTTGCACGCGTCGTATGCAGTCCTCTCCTCATCCCCGCGAGTGCACCTACTGACTCTCAGCAGGTGCGCGAGATTGCACTTGACATGACCACCGATATGAATGAATACGGGGACACCGGCCTCCGTTGGCAGAGTTCCGCGATCCTTGCTTTGCAGGAAGCAAGCGAAGCATTCCTCGTACATTTATTCGAAGACGCGTGAGTATTTTAAGTTACGGCGTACTCTCGCGTAATAATATGCCCTCAGGAACCTCTGCGCCATCCATGCGAAACGAGTAACTATTATGACCCGTGATATACATCTAGCGCGCCGCATTCGGGGTCAATACGGTGGCGCATGATCGTCACGACCCACTCCCTTCTTTCCCCAACTCTCCAGTTATGACTATTATCTGCATTTGATGTATCACGCCCTTAGTCCACGGACCCCCTGCTTGGCATACTCCACCCACGTTGCGACACCTCCCTGCGATACCTCCCAACTCCTCCGTGTTATTTACTGCGACGCTGCAATATTATATACACTAGTCCTTCGTGCCTTCTGTCGAGCGCCTAGATCTTTAAATCGAGGCGAGAGGTGCCGATTCGATAAGTGTAACAGTATCACTCTAGGCCCCATATTTACTCCTACACGGGTGATTATAACCCTCTGTCCCCCTTGATGCGATACCCACCTGCATCCTTGACTTCCTTGCGAAATGATGCACCCCCACACTTCGTTCATCTCCACCCCTTCTACGGGAAAATCCAATACCGAGCTTAGCCATGTTGAATTCTTCTCGGCAAGTAGGAGCCAAAGCAAACATGCTTGGGTTCAACTACCCATGATTCAGACGCGAAATCCGTACACAGTATCTAAGCTGGAGAATTCCAATAAAGATCCACCTTTCGGTCGACAAGCAGTCCGGTACATCTTACCTTTGTGTGTGAACGCAATGGTAGTATCTGAGAGTCCATTGATCAACGGAAAGTCGTATCGCCGTCAGAAAGTTCCATAGAGTCAAGCGGAGTGAGAACTTGAGTGCACCGTATAGATGATGTGATGCGGACAAATGGACGAAGCGTGATAAATACATAGGACTTTGAATCACGCGACGTATAGGGGTGCGTATGATGCTGTAACGAGTAGCGTCGTCACCTTCCTACATCGATTGAGCCCCTTTAGAGACGGCGCGAGGACAGGCGCGTAGAATATGATGAATGGAACGCGGCTTCGATGAAGAATGAAAGCAACGAAGACAGCTAGTGCCGGTCCTCAGGCGGCCGATACCTTCAACCTCATGGAAGCCACGGGATGGTTCGCCGAGATCAGAAATCCCCAGCTATAGTGGCACCATCGTGATGCGCGGAAAGAAAGTGACCAACCTGGGTCTGAGGGTCCAAGGTCAACTGGTCAAGTCTCGAATAATAAATCATGCCGTACATATGCACTGCTGAGAATGCCGTACGTCTCTACACTCAGAGTAAAATCTTCAGGGCGCTGGTGGGCCAACAAAATTTTGCCATCACGACGTTGTAACATTGACACACCGACAGGGGAAAAAAACTTAACGTGACCAGGAACGAGAGAGGGAAACCCGAGGCCTGAGCATGATGCCCTTGGAATTGTGTGATATCAGAGTTCGATGATGTGGGATGACATCGAAACGACCACCAAGAATTACTAAAGGAGAATAGGGGGCGTCTCAGCCAAGCAGCAAGCGTTACGCCGAGGCCAAACTTCTCCATCATGTATCAGACAAAGGACCATGTCACCCGACGTCGTCGGGTCAGGTGAAGGGGCCGGGCTGACGGGCGGCGAGAGCGCGGCTTGGTTCTTTGTTAGCCCTTTACGGAATTTGGGTCCTTTTCGACCGCAACTGGGTAACCAGTTTCTCCCTTTGGCACACGTCCACACGTCGCTCAGGGCAGTAGAACTGACGCGGCGGTAGTGATCTGGTCAGGCTCCCGATGGCACCACTTGGAGGAGCAAAGCTAAAAAGCACTGGGTGCTCCACTGTTCCGATACCCGGTCGTTTCAGAAATTGCCCCGAAAGATATGGGTCCTCAGGCGAAACACCAGTCTTCCATGTACTGTTCCCGATTTCTGTGACGTCGTTCGTTGCTTCGAAGCCCCGATCTATATGAGCAAACTTGGGCAATGCAATTCTGATTTTCTGCTTACGAAATAACGATAAGAGGCTCATGAACGAGTCCATTAAACCTTTTTGAGATCTAATAGTATCAAAGAACAGGCTGCACTCTAGTATAGGTCATAGCATTGCGTTGGCCAGATCTCATCGTATACTTTCGCTTTAGCTCCGGGACACCGGCTATGGGGCTCCTGTGTGGACACCGCGGACCAGACAGAGACCCAGACAAGGACGCGAGGCTTTGAGTAGAACCAAAGACGGACTCGGTCGATAGCTTCGGCGAGGGAAACAACGGGACAGGTGAGTCCGGCGCACGGACGGCCTCAATTGAGGTAATCGTAGTGAAACGAGATGGCGAGATAGGAGCAGCCGCACCACCGCCGAGATCCTCGCGTTCGGGGTTTGTGGCGTGCATTTGGTAGGGAGGAGGTAGGTCCACCGGACAGCCATGCGTAGCGGTGGCTACAGCGCCGACGTCATCACCTGCCGCGGCGGGAAAAATCGGCTCATCAAGGCGAGGCGCAAGGGGTGAACGGGGGCAAAGCGCATCCCGGGCGGAGCGAGCGCGAGAAGTCGAAGGCGACAGTTTCGAGAAAACGGTCGCGAGCGGCGCAATCCTCACGTACTTTGAAGTAAACGACGAGAGGCGACGCAGCGTAGGTTTCGACTTTGCAGACTCGGAAGGGGCACACGGTGCTAGTATTATCGAGAAAGGCGCATCGGGAGCTGGTAAAGGCGTCGCCGACCGAGAGTCCGGAGCAGATGGGCGCGAGTCCGCATCTGAGGAGTGTGCGAACGGGAGCTCGATCTCGCTAGCACAGTTAGTACCCTCAAGACCAGCGCCGATGTCCTGCAGCTGGCGCGTCAGCGACTCTGAAACGGGACCCCCACTGACGCTAAAGAGAATGGCGAACATTGAGCACACGCAGCACCTCGGCAATTGTGGCGCCTTGTTGTGCGAGCTCGTGATTGGTCGCCACGTTCCCGCTCTCGATGCGCTGACCCATGCTTAAGAGCTCTTGGTGATCACGCCTGCGTGCAGTATCCAAGTCGCTCTGCCATCGGCGTGCATCGACTGACTCTTCCAACTAGTGTTGATGTCAGTCACCGAAGGAAAGGGGGAATAATAAATTGACGTACGGTAAAGAGAGAGATGAGTTCGGTAAGAGCCTCATTGCACGATTCAATTCGCAGCGCGTTGGTCTCGGACCGTAGGAGGGAAGTGATGACACTCTGCTGGCCAACCTGGAAGATGGTCTGCGCGGTATATTCGAAAGCCCTGAGATTGAAGTAAGCAGCGTCAACCTCTCAAGCACGATATGGAAGGGGCGTTCGACACACCGCTCGAGTTCGTGAATGCGCTCTCGGATAACCATATCGCCATCCCTTGCTGTCGCGATGCGTTCCAACCTGTCCACAACCAACTGACACCGCTCAACTAGCCGCGCGCAACGCGCCTTACTGGTCTTCGCCTTGGAATGAGCCTTGTACACGAGTTGCACCGCAGCAAAGGCTGCACCTAGTGCTAAACTACCCATGGAAGCGAGATGGGCTAATGTGACAAACCAGAAGATAGCCTAGTGCGCTATCAGTTTACCATTAGAACATTAACCGGACTAGCGGGCACGCCAAAACCACGGGGCTAGGCCGGATGGGAAAAACGAGACACCTCCCTTTCCAATCAGAATTGGCTGACCGACGGTCAGATTTATACAGGCAAATTTGTACTACCGGGCGGCCATCTCAGAGGTGGCGCCGATTCTATCAAATCGAAACCGGCGACCCTCCGAACCACTTACTGACCAGTGAGGACAGCTAAAAGCGCCTTGAAAGAAGTGGGCAATGTAAGTTAGGGTGGGAAACATACTATGGGTCGAAGACGGCACTATGACATGCAACATTGTCTGTGGATGCGCAAAAAAAATATAAAAAGAAGGCATGAAACAAAACTTCGGGGTGTGAATTGATGTAGATAGCTGGGAATAATTGTGCTGCTCAAAGACTGTCCAGAGTGAAGTGTGATGATGAGAAGTTGCAAGGGATGCATGGCTCAGGCCGGGTAGCGCCCCCACAATTAAATGCAAGGAAAGTACCCTAAAAGCAAAAAAAAAAAGACAAGGTTCTTACTAACACAGAGTAGAGAATCAGGATAATGCCGTTTGTCGCCGTGGTGTGAGGGTTTGCTTGGGCATGGACGAAGGCATGGACGCTCTAGGCGATGCCCCAGAACGCGAGTACCCAGGCCGAGGGTGTGTCGAACTATTGCTCATCTGAGTGTGAGAGCGAGCTGGCGAGTTCCTGCCACCGTACTCATCACTGCTGGAACGGTGATGACGTGGTTTTGGCGGGACGGGATCGCTCGACCGTTGGGGACGCTCTCCAGGACTCGGCCCGGTGCCTCTTGACGGAGACGAATCTCGCGAACGAGATCTGCCGTACTGTTGACGCATAAATGGGGCCGTTGGGGGGAGGAGTGGAGTGTCCATGGTAAACTGAGGCACCACAGGCATAACCTGCATGGAAGGGAAAATGGGTATCGGTGGTATTTGGGAAATCGGTGGGACCGGTGGCCAACCGTATACAAAGAAAGAGGAAGGAGCGGAACGTTGCGACGATTCAGAAATCATAGACCCTCGCCTACTATTTCGGCTAGCGCGTGCGCGAACGTCTTCAGAAGAAGAGATGCTGTGTGTTGAAGTAGGACGTGATGTATGTGGACCAGCGCTTTCAGACCGAGGGAGGCTACCCTGCCTTGAGCTCGAGGACGAGTCGTTCCGGGAACGTAGTGAATGGGTCTGGGAAGAGTACTCGGCCTGCTTGCGTGGGTCATAGACGGGCCTAGAGTAGGCTTCGCGGGCCCTGCGGTCTTGTTCCCGCGCCTGGGTGGAGGGTAAGGCATAATGTGACTCGCGCCGCACTCTGGCTGCGGCGATCTCCTCGGTGTATTGTTTTTGCCTTTTAGCCTCTTCCAGAGCTCGCCTCTCTTTCTGCCATTGGCGTTTCTCTTGTTCCCACTGCTGGCGCTCCGCCTCGTGCTTCTGCCTTTCCTCATCATGTTGGCGACGTTCACGTTCTTGTTGAATAAACAGGGCCTTCTCCTCGCGTCGTTTTTTATGTCGGAGAATATAGCCGAGAGGGACTTGATCTTCTTTATCGACGCTCTCCGCGAAGCGAACGCCGCGTCTAGAGGAAGATACTGTGGAAGTGGATGCGGGGGTCATAGCTTCAGTTGAGGATGGTGATGTTGGAGGTTCAGAAGGCCCACGATCATATCGAAGCGGAGACGGGACGGCTTTGTACGGGACATGTTTACCCGTGACAGGCATGGAAGCTTTGGGGACGAGTTACAATTACGAACTATCAATAAAAGCACGTGTGATGAATGCACTTACTCAGCGCAGGGATGGCATTATTGGACGGGGGTGGAAGTGGGCTGCTAGGTTGCACGTCGTCCATATCGAAATTGTCCAATCCAGCCAACAGTTCGAGAGTCTCAGGAACGTCGAGAGCCCAAACGCCGAATCCGGAACCCTTGACCGTTGTCCAGACGACTGTGCCTGCATCGTCAGGGACCCAAAGCACTGTTCGCTCTTCGAAGTATGGTCGAGCAATCCACTGCTTCAAGCCGAGGCTGAATGGTTGCACGTGCTTGAGGTCGTACCTTTCCCCTTCTTCGGGTTGGAGCAACGTTCGTCGCTGGGCTTCTGATGAGATACGAGGGCCGAATGCGGCCAGGAGGCGACGGTCGGCCGGGGTGAGAGATTGGAGCCGGTGGAGTAATCGTTTCCTGTGCATTGTGGATTCGATTGTGTCACAGAAGGAGAGTCTGTGTACTGAATTTGACGACCGTGGGAAGAGGGGCGCATCAGAATATTGCAGAAGCGGCGGAGGCGAGAAAGCTGGTGGGATGTTGTTCATCGTGAGGGAAGCGACGAAGTCGACAGGGGAGAGGTGGGGGTCAGGTTTGTCTACTCCGGAGGGAACCGGGGGAGATGTCGAGGGGGATTCTGACTCCGAAGAGGAGGATTCGTCGGAAGTGTCGTCGTCAGATTCGGTGGGCTGGTTGTTAACAGCTGTGGAAGACGGGGGCCAATATGATGATGGTGGATGTGACGGTGATTGGCCTTGAGGGTCGGATTTCTTGGGGGTCAACCACGGGATCCAGGCCTTCCTTTGAGAGGATGATCGTGCTACATGAGGTGCAAGCTGGCCTATGCGATCGTCCTCTGGTGTGCGGAGCGAAGCTGAGCCCGTTGAAGAAGCGGAGGACGAGTGAGCTGGCTCCGAGGCTGTAGGCTGCGACGACCGATCTGTCGAGACAGTGATGCGAGTGAGGGTACCAAAAAAACGACGAGTGGAAGAATTTGCGAAGGACTTGGAGGTAGGACGTCCGTGGGCATCGTTGGGAGGGTCAGGCTTGTCGGAGCGCCTTGGAGCGAGGACAGAGGCGATTCTGCGCATGTTGGGAAGAGAAGAAGAGAAGAGAACAAGACAACGGAGGGGAGGGATAAGAATTGAAATTTAGTGTGCGTTAGAATATACTATCATGGTCCAGCGGACAAGAGCGAAACATGGGCAAGGCTAAAATGAAAGGATGTGGGCACGCCTTCCAAAGGCGGCGGACGGGGACGGAAGGGGGGAGAACGATGACGAAGGAACGAAAATGTCGGCCGTCATGATGTGTTATACATGCACTAGTCTCGGAGCGGTAACCTCGTGGCCGACGCCGACCAATTCCACAATCTCCGTTCATACCGCTCGCTCACTTTCAGTAACATCTCCTCGTCGACCCCAATCCACTTGGCACCGTGTGAGATCACCATCTGAAACTCCTCTGGAATTGTGCCCAGGCTGTCTCGGGATCTATAAATGGCGTAGGCTTGACCTGGTTCATGTCTTCCCGAATGCGCTGTTCTTCCTGCCATCGCGTGTTGATCACTCTGCACCCGATCAACCGCCGCCGTCTCCACCGCTCCAGCTTGAACCGAGCTCGGTCCGAGAGGAAAGAAGTCTTCGAGAGCTCGACTCGTTCCCGGTCTCAACAATCCATTTTGACAGAAATCGAGGTATTCGTCCAATTTCGTCTCGTCCAGATCCGATACCTGCCTGCCGACGGCAATAAATTAAATACGAGTATTGTAGCCCCGCGTGAAGCCCGCTTACAATCCTGACCGCGCGGAAAATAATACTTCGTTGCTATTCGCGTAAGCCTCCTTGATCTCTTGGACAATCACCAAGTAATCTTCCATCCGGGGTAGTGCACATGCCGGATCAACGCTATTCTTAGCTATCCTGATCAGCGGCATCCCAGTCATTCACCATATTAACCATATTAAGCCATAACCATGCGCAACACCTGTTCTCTCACGCACCGTGGTCGGCCGTCGAGCCCGTACACCATCTTTAGCACAACCACCACTACCACCAACAGTGCCAGCTCAGGAGGAACGTCGTCATACTTGTGGCTGTCCCCATCTTCGTCTTTAGATTGTGCGAGTCGAGGGGCAAGCGTATGGTGCAGCACCAGAGGCAACGACAGCACATGCCCAAGTGTCTTGCTAAGCTTATAGAGTACCGCTTTGAATTCTACTGAGTCACCGGATATCTTTGACCACGAGGCGGGGTACTAACGGGTCCCCCCCAGGGCGCGCACCACGCGCCATAACATCGGCCCAGCGTTCAATTCTGGGGTGTGGATCTTGTACGACCCCTGCAATTTCCGTGCCAATCGGGTCGAGAGGCTATGTAATACTAGTGTCGTCGGTGGGTGCTGCGTCCACGTTTGTCTTTAGTTCATCCCGAGCACGCAAGAGATTTGTACACCTTACCAGAGGAGAGAGTGCCTGGACACTATGTTTCGTAAGGTGACGAACCATGCTTTCTGGTAGATGGTGAAGGGGCTCTAGGTAAGGCAGGTCGTAGCACTCGACCAACCTAAAAGTGTGAATCAGTCGACTACCTGCCTAACAGTTCACTCTATGCCGTCGTCGAACCTGATCAGGTCCATGTATATGATGGGTAGGCGAAGAGTCCAACATGCCACCATGAGTAATGCAACATTACTCGCTGGGCCGTTGCGGACGAACGTGTCGAGCTTTTGCCCGCTACCCTCCGGTTTAGGAAGTGGTTGCCTGCTGTCGTCATCATCATTGTCGTCTTCGGATAAACTTGATTCGGAGAATAGGAAGAGTAGCTCATCCATCTCTGAATCTTCCTCTGAACCGTCGCTTTCGGAAGTGTTCGCATTAGAGTGCCCCGGTGATATCTCCCCCATCTCAACCGCCTTGTCATCGTCAGCGGTAGGACTCGATTTCGACTTCTTCGAGTCCGCCAACTTTGAATCGCCATCACTGGGATGGCCATGTGTGGCCTGCTTATGTAGCAGGGGTTCTGGAGGAGGCGGAGACGGCAACAGGCTTAAATGCAGAGCCCATAGATCCCTACAGATGATCTGCACGACCGTGAACCTCCTCTGAGCCGCTATATCAGAGTGATGCGGACCTCAAATTCGCTAGGAAGTTTCCAGACGCGAATCAATACAGCAACTTGCTTTCGCAATAAAAGTTGCAGGCACTGGAAATAGAGGTATCGCGCACGTGCACCATAGTAAACTATGTTCGAAAGGTCAACCTCAGCGAATGGTTGTGACTCTGAGGCTTAAAAAGGGGCTCAAATGATGCCTACGCTGAGGGTTAGCCTTGCTTGCACGCCCCCGCCTCTCTCGCGCCGATTTGAGTGCGCGTTTTTGTAACAGATGCGGGCCAGGCTCGTGCGCTTCGAGCGTTTCATTGAGGTAATTCTAGGATGTTCAAAGGGTTACGTCGGTCAGAGACGGAATGAGAGGCTAGGTGCGCACCCGAAGGACGTGACCTTCACCGCAGACGACGAGCCCAGTCGCCGGTTCTCGATGCCATTGATGCGAACCACATACGGTGCACCTGCGCCGCGGAGCCATCGAACAAGCTATATCCTGTTGTCACCAACCAAGAGAGAGTGAGGTTCGCGCCCGCGCACACACATCCCAGTTTGTGCGTCTTTCGAATTTCATTGAAATCGGGCCGGGCTCTCCGCCGCTTGCGATGATGACATTCAGCCTGTCAACCCGTTGACCTTCACACCCCTTGTCCCACTTTGTTAGGTTCTCGTCAAAAGAACTTCTGATCGCTGAGTATTTGCAATCGTCTTGGATGAGATATCTATCTATTTTTTCCATACTGGTGCTTCTAATTGGGGTCGTGCATGCGTACGTGGCAGCTTGCCGACCTTATTTGGTTGTAGACTAATCGTCTCCGTGTCCCGTAAAGCTGGACCAAGGTAGTTCGAGACGAGACGTAAACATAAAACTTGTTCTCACCTACCCATAGGAAGACCATGAAATCTTCGACCTCGTCAGTGCGGTAGAAGCTGCTGAAGGTCGACCTCCCTGTCATCTGGCATATTCGGTTGCATTGAATGTTTTTTGATCTCGTAGGAAAGGGCACAACATTCTACTCATGGCTCGATGTGCCCTCGTCGGCATCTATGGCAGAGATTGGTCGCGCGTACCGCAAGAAGAGCATGCTACTCCAGTGCGTTTCTACCTTCCGTTTGTTGCTCCCATCTTCTTACGCGCCCGCCGCCTGCATACTGTAAAGCCCCGACAAAAATCCGGGCGTCAAAGGCGCCCAGGAACGATTTGCGCGTCTCGGTGTCGTTGGATCAATACTTAGGAGTCAAGAAGGCCGGGAACGGTCAGTGCCTCGGGATACACTTGCTCTGGCAGCAAAGTAAACTGATATGTTACGGATAAAGATACGATTTCTTTTACAAAAATGGGGTACCACGTTGGCGTGGCACTGGATACTACTATGCTCGCTTCCGTCCAGGTCTAGGAGTGCGCGTTCACCTCGATCTCTTGCTGTGTCGGCATGCTGAGCAGAATGGCACAGACTGTGCTCATATTTCTAACGACTCTGACAACCGGGTTGCAATATATCGTGCAGCACATAAACTTCAAACGGGACCTGGCCCGTATCGAGCACATTCTTGGGCAAGCGAAGTTAGTCGCTTGGGGACCGAAGATGATACCTTCAAGTAGTCGACGAAAGGTTAGATCTTTACGCCACTTTCCTCGACATACGTTCGATTTAAAGGGATCCATAGGTCAAGGTCAATTTAGGTGGACCTCCCCGTCTCGACGAGGATGGGAACGTGATACCAGGCAGGTCCATCGATGTGGTCGTAGAAAGTAACGGGGACGTTTTCATGGTATTATCCACGTTAGCATGTGCCACATGAAGCACTGACCAATTCCAACATCTTTAGTTGGAAAGCGATGGAGAACAGACGCCGATCAACGCCACGGCCGCCACCGTTCCGTCTTTGCGGAGTACCTGGTTCCTTGCTCTCGTCACTGTTCTGATCAGCAGGGTACTCAGGTGGAGAACACAACCTGGTGACACTACCCCTGTCGAAGCTAGTGAAGACGGAGAGACGGAGACTGGGACAGGAACCGAGTCAGATCTTCCAGAAGTTGAGAACTGCGTTCAGGAGCGGAAGGATGACGATGTCAAATCTGGGAAAGTTGGACCTGTTTCTCTCAAGGCGGGCGGGCGCCGCCGCAAGGTTATGAGGAAGCGATGAAGAATGGCGTAGAGGGACCCTGTCTTGCTACATTAGATTCCATTCCAGTCACATGACTGTCACATGGCATTACGATAACTCCATTAGGTAGCTCTAATTATTCGAATGCTACGTCTTGGTCTTAGACACAAAACACTTGCAGAAGGCATAGCAATTGTTGCTGTGCAGGAGATCCTCGGGGCCAAACAGCCGACGAATGGACCAACGATCTAGATCACTGGAACGAAAAAATTTCAAGTGGCACCGTCATGGGGCACATAAATCAATCGCAGATAAGATCTTCTTATCGGACCAATAGAATGGTTGTTAATCCAAATAACGGTACACAGCCCTCAGACCTGCGCATCCTTATAATCACATTCTCTCATCGCTTGCCCTCGACCTCTCCCTCACTCAGATCACCTTCGCTGTCGAATTAGTATTCTGTCATGGCTTCCGCTTCCACTTACCACCCTGACCTTCTTGCTCCTTATCTTGCCTTGCCTCAGGGAACCAGCATCCAGGCCGAATGTATGCCGTTCTCTACACTACCTTGTTTTGTTGTCTAATCTGTTCAAATAGACCTTTGGATTGATGGCGATAACGGGCTTCGTGCTAAGAGCAGGGTGAATACATTTACGTTCACTCCGATGTTCTCCCTTTAATTACCGTCGATCTTCAATTAGACGATCCCGCACAAGGTCACTGACGTGAGCCAGCTCCCTCACTGGGACTTCGATGGCTCCTCCACCAACCAGGCCCCCGGCAATGACTCCGATATTTCTCTTCGTCCCGTCGCCTTTTACAAGGATCCCTTCCGTGGTGGTGACAATATCCTCGTCCTCGCTACTACCTACAATAGCGATGGCACTCCTAATAGGACGAACTTTCGCCATCATGCACAGAAGACGATGGAACTAGCAAAGGATGTTTCTCCCTGGTTCGGTCTCGAGCAAGAGTACACGCTTTTCGGTCTCGACGATAGGCCTCTCGGCTGGCCCCAGGGTGGTTTCCCTGGCCCTCAGGGACCTTATTACTGTGGCACTGGTAAGTTCCCACGTTTCTTCTCAATTGAGTTTGTCCTTGATCCGTTTTTATCAAAATCAGGTGCCGGAAGGGTTGTTGCCCGCGATTTGATCGAAGCCCACTATCGTGCCTGTCTTTATGCTGGTGTCCGGATCAGCGGCATCAATGCCGAAGTCATGCCTTCTCAGTGGGAGTTCCAAGTTGGCCCATGCGAAGGCATTTCCATGGGAGATGAGCTCTGGGTTGCTCGCTATCTCCTCATCCGAGTTGCAGAGCAATGGGGCGCTAAGGTTTCCTTCCACCCGAAACCCCTTTCAGGCGACTGGAATGGCGCCGGTTGCCATACAAATTACTCGACCAAGCAGATGCGCGAACCCGGAGGTATCCAGGCTATCCACGCTGCCATTGAGAAGCTGTCGAAGCGTCATGACGAACACATTGCCGTTTACGGTGATGACAACGATCTCCGGTTGACTGGTCGTCACGAGACAGGTCACATCAGCAACTTTTCGTCTGGCGTTGCGGACCGTGGCGCGTCCATTCGTGTTCCTAGACATGTCGCTGAGAAGGGTTATGGATACTTGGAGGACCGCCGTCCTGCTTCTAACATTGGTACGGGGATCCATCTCTATGGTTCATATGACACACGCTAACAGGCTATCCACAGATCCCTACAGGGTCACTGATATCATCGTGGAAACGACTGTCCTTGACAAGTAGATGGTTTTTTGCTGAGACCAAATTTATTTGGTAGTTATTGTGAAATAAAAGCAGTAAAAAATACAGATGTAAATAGATAATCTGTGACATGTGACACGTGATATCGGATGGCATGACTCGTCCGACAATAGACTGGTGACTGTCTGTATGAAGGCTGAAACCTGCGATAGTATCGACAATCCATGTACAGGCTTGTCACGAGCCCAATCCGACGATGCCAGACGACCAAAGGCTGTCCCTTCAAGCATTTCTCCAAGTTTTAACCTCGAGGAGTCTTCCTGTATCGCGTGCCATGGCAGTGGCAGGAAAAATGTTTCGTATCCGTATTTGTTCGGTACAGAATTCACTGACAGGACACTTGTCTTATTAGTTACAAGGAGTTTAATACACCAGCACGTCTAGGCGAGCTCACAGACTCGAAACTTGCATCTCTCGGTGTTTCAGACAAGGATGATCGCGTGCTTGTACTATCCGCGCTGAATGCTGCGGGCTTTCGCGCGGTCGCCATCACGAACGCAAAGCGGCAAGAGGCCAAGAAGCGCCGCACAACAGATGCCATGGAGCCCTCAGCTCGAGACGAGGAGACATCTACACCGCTTCCGAAGAACGGTGAACCCTCAACGGTAACCGTCCATCAAATATACGAGCTCACACACATTAGTTGGACTGACCAGTCGGCAAAGGCATCGCCACCGAAGAAGCGCCGCAAACGCGACGCCTCGCGGAACGAATTCTTACCCGGCCCACCCCCAGAAGAAGGCGCCACGCTTGGCAGTCTCGATTTTCACGAGCTCCTCGACGAGGACGCGCTCAAGCTCAAATCCGCCGTCGTGAACCGTGCGCCGGTCATGATGGCGTGGGCCTGCGTCGTTGCTGAGCGCCTTGGCTTTTCGCGCGAGGAAGCGCTGAGTATCGGTATGCCTGCCCCCGTCTTTTCAATAATACTCCCATTAACCTTGCCTGTTCACAGCATCGGTGTACACCGAAATGAACGCAATCAGTAAGGGCGTCTCACTCGGCGTCTACGACAAGAAGCGCGACGCCGATCTTAAAGCTGTGCAGGCCGGTGGAGCACAGCCGTATGTCGATCTCCTCGGCAGGCGTGTACCGCTCTATCGCAGTGCGTCCGGTGCATGGCGCGCGTTCACCGCCGAGGACAGTGACGGCAGCCCTGGCGCTCCAGGCGCAGCTTACGGCTATATTACGCGTGCACTACGGCAGACGGCACCGGCGGTACTGGGCGCCATGCGCCTCCTCGCAGAGAGCTACAGTGATCCGATAGAGCTGAATCGCGTAGGATTTTCACTCTATGCCGATTTTCGGCCCGAGGTCACCGGATGGGGCGAGCGTGGTGAGCTGAGGTGCGAGGCCTTACTTGAACTCCGGAAGAAAAAAACAGAGGGCCCGGGGGATTCTCGGATAAGCAGGACCGAAACTGGGGTGATCGAGGTTGATAACCGGACAGTCGTGAAGTACGAAGCATCAGATGGTCGTGAACCTGCACAGTCAGCATTGGACGGCGATTCAGATGGCCATCTAGGGTCCAACGACCCGCTTGATGCTCCCTTCGACGAGTTCACCATTGAAGAGCTCAGCACCCTGCCGTAACGCCGTCGATCTGGCTGTGTCGGTGACAGGTCGAGCGGTATATGTAATGTCTACATTAATGTATTCCTAAGAAACAGGACAATAGTTTTGGTCGATGATCCATCCCGGGTCCTTGTTCTATTGTTATCGCCAAAGTAGCACACGATTTATTCGAGGTTCTTAATTACTGCGGCCGTGAATTCCGACGTGGTCGAAGAACCTAGCAAGGAAGACGATGGATTGGGAGTCTTTCTCGAAGTACCCACCGGTGACTTACCTCCCATGTCAGCTGTTTTGACCCTACCGGCGTTGAGGACCTGGAAGGTTGCGGAGGCAATGTTGTTAGCAATGTGATCGAGGCTGTGACCAAGAGTTAGAGCGGGGACACTAGGAAATTGAAATCACAGACCCCAGATGCCGGAGCATCATGGTCGCGGAAAGAATCATCGCAGCCGGGTTTGCCCGGTCTTGACCCATGATATCTTTTGCAACGTGACGGCATCCAGGCTCAAAGAGAGCGTAATCCTTTACACGGAGGAGTCAACCGATGATGACTGACGAAAGTTCGTCAACTGTGTGCTTACACGGCCGACGTTGCAGCCTGGGACTACACCAGGGCCACCGACCAGGGCAGCACCGATGTTTGACACGATCGCACCGTACAAGTTGGGCATGACCATGACGTCAAATTGCGTGGGCTTTGCGACGAGCTGCATGGAGGTGTTGTCGACAATCATATCGTTGAACTCGATGCCAGATGACCTGTACTCCTCTGCGACACGACGGAAGGTGTTGAGGAAGAGACCGTCTCCGAGTTTCATGATGTTTGCCTTGTGGACACAAGTCACTTTCTGAAACATGACGACTCGATGAGCAAACTTTGGACGTGCCGATGCCGACGTCGACGCACCTTGCGACCATTCCTGAGGGCAAAGTCGAAAGCGAAGCGCGAAATGCGCTCTGCCTTGGCGCGGGTGGATACTTTCAGGGACTCAACGACGCCGGGATAACTCTGGTGCTCAAGGCCGGAGTACTCGCCCTCGGTGTTCTCACGGATCAGGGCAAAGTCGACGTCGGAATGGCGGGTGGGGACGCCTGGGAGAGACTTGCATAAGACTACAGAAGCGTAAATATCAAGCTGTTGACGCATGGCTACATTCCAGGAGATGTGGCCGGACTTTGAGATCGGAGTAAAGAGGATGCCTTGGGAACGACAGTTGGATCATCGAGGAGGAGAATGGATGAACGAAAGACGAACCCTTGAGCCCAACTTTGTTACGCTTCAGGCTCTCCATAGCCTGCTTGAAGAGAGCTTCACCGGAGGAGGACATGCCCGAAACATCGTACTGTTCCCATTCTATCGGCGCGTTGACCGACTCGAAGATCTCTTTGACCGATTCTGTGATTTCTTGGCCAATACCATCACCAGGGATCAGGGTCACCTGAGCAGAATGAGGAGCCGAGACACAAGAATTGAGGAGTACTCACGGTGTACACGCCGCCATACTTAGTCGGGAGCTAGAAAGAAGGCTATGAAGGAATATTACTCACGCGCCGGGGTGCATACGTACCCTTTCCGCAACTTTCGGAAAACCGGAAGACAGTGTCGAGGCAGCTCTCAGAGATGGATTGCGAGAACACGCATATAATTGAGAGGCGACGGAACGTTTTGCGGTGTTGAAGGACATGAGCATCGAAGTCGAGAGCATCCGCTAATGTCCGACTATTACTATAAGTGAAGGATAAGTGAAGAAGATGAGATAAAAATTAAAATATAAAATATAAAACTCATTGGGGATACTGTATGGGTGGATTCAAGTGGTTTTCACATGCTTGAGTTCAGCGCGCGCTACACCTTGTCGTTGACATGGGTATGAGAGTATTTCTAGTCCAAGGAATGGACAACCCCGAATGCACGTCCCCTCCTTTCAATGGCCCTGCCAATCTCAGAACAGCCTGTCCGCCCCCCGTCTCGTGACCTGACTTACTACCTTGTCCTCGCCGTTCTCGTCTTCCCTGTCTGGTCAATCCCTCTGTTCTCATGGGCGTTTGTTCTCTACGAGCTGAAAGGAGGCGGCCTTTGGACCCTCTCGTGGCATGGAAAGGCGCTCTTCACATATGCTCTCGCAGAGGTGCGTTAACCCCTCCATCTCCTCCCCGCCATCTGATCTTCGACCCCAGGTTCTCTTTTCAATATACCACTACACGCTATATAAATTCGTCGATGGTCCCTGTCCAATTCCTCCAGGAAATCTAGAGGAGCTCACCCTAGCTTTCAAGCGTATAGCACAAACCGGTCTCGCAGACCTCGCTGCATATGACGAGGAGACTCTCAACGATTCTCGTCCGGGTAGCCCCGCCGAAGCCGTCGAAGCGCTCAGTCCCACGGATCCTCGCGCCGTTGACTTTCAAAATCAGTTCCGGAACTGGTGCGTCCCAGACCCACCCGGGCTCCATAGTGGATAAGTAATTACAAATGTTATCTCCGATAGGTTTGGAGGCGTTCCCTGGTCGCAGGTCCGAAGGAAAGAAATGTGTGCCTGGCTTTACTGGTCTCTCTTCTACGAGCACATACCTGAGTTCGACAAGATTCCACCCAAGCACCTCAAGGTTTTACTTGATTGTTTTGACTTGATCGAAAAGCGGACGGGCACTACGATCCCCGAAGGCTCCAATCCCAATGCGCAGCCGAGACTTCTTACTCTCGATCCCGTCAGTGTCTGGTGGCGCCCATTGATTTATTACCTCCTCGTCGTCCTTAGCGACTTTACCATGAAGCGATTACTTATTCATGTTGGGGGAATGACCCTCGGTACACGCCATGGGATTGAATATCTCGTGCGCGTCCCACCGACCTGGGACGCGTGCAAGGATCCCACGCCGATTGTATTTGCCTACGGCTTGGGCCTAGGTCTACCTCAGTACAGCACGATCATCTACGGCTTCCTCACCAGGGTGCCGGATCGCCCACTATTCGTTCTCTTGCAACCCCACATCAGTCAGCAAATATTCCACCCTCGCTTCCTCGCCCCCAAGAACCGGAAAGAGACAATGGTTATCATGCGCCAATTACTCACCGATTTCGGCTGGGTACCCAATCCCTCTGATTCTCGAAATGGGGTATCCAAAGGACAAAAACCGAGGGGTATCACCTTGGCAAGCCACTCCAATGGTTCATATGTCCATGCTTGGTTCCTCAAAGATGCTTCGGATCTTGTCGCGCGATCATTGTTCATCGACCCTGTCACGTTCTGCGGCTGGGAAGGCGGTATGTCATCATTGTTTATTACACCTTCGCTATTAAATCCATTGTATTCACGTGCGCTCCTAAAAAGATTTATGTCTCAAGTTCCTTTACAACCCTGCCACGACAGTAAGTACATCACCCTTTGCTCCACTCACGGCTCCAAGCTTGACGCGCGTTGTCTCTTGTAGGGGCTGCAGCTCATAATGAACTACTTTGTTAGCACCGAGATCGGCATTTCAAATTTGCTTCAACGACAGTTTGACTGGACGGCGAATACTTTGTTCTTTGAAGAAATTCCGCACTCCCGTGACCCCGCACGGAATAAGTTCATCGTAGCAAACGACGATGTGGTTTATTGTGCACCCGTGAGCTCTCAATGGTCTCACTCGTTTGCAAAGAGACTGACCATTCGTATAGCGCATCAAGAAGTACCTACGATCTCACGGCGTCCGTAAAGGGCTTTATTACAACCCCAGGGGTCAACATGGACTGGCACTTATTCCCGGAACCGAAGGCTTCAATGAGCTTGTAACATGGCTCAGAGAACCCGAGAAATACTAATCATCTCGACATTCGCATGGATTTTTGTGTGTGGTGTGCTGCTTTGTTCTCGTCGTATTCTCACTGTTTTTATTCTGTTGCAATTGCTTTGTCGGAAAGTTCCTAGGCCATAGAATAATACCCCCGATGACTTGTAATTTTTCTTAAAGAGTACGTTACATGTCTGTTTTGTTGGATATGCCAGAGACACACTAGACACCATTGTATACTGTTGATCGAGGGCAGCTACTTGCCAACAGATTAACTAACTGACAGCCTAATACCACGAGACTCAAAAAGTCGCAAAACATTTCTCCTGCGCACATTCTCTAGCTTTGACGGGTCAGCTTGATACGCTTTTTCGAGGTCGCCGTCGAACCAACGGATGGTGTCCAGAGAAACCGCTACGGTGCCCATGGAACACAAATCTTGGTTAGGCATCCAAATTATGTCATGGTCCGACTCGCACCTGGAAAGTCGCTTCCCCAGAAAACACGATCCCCCAAACCCCACGATTCTACTACACGTGCCGCGCAGCCGCCGCTCAGTGCCGCGTCCCACCAGTATCGCCGGAACTCAGAAAGAATTTCGTCCTCCGACAGCGGAGCGCCCATGTATGGTGAGAGTCCGGCAACCCGCGGTACGAGCGCGATTGTGCTTCCGCCCATGTGGGCAAGTACGAATTCCAGCCGCGAAAAGCGGCGCGTCTTGCCACTCACGACGAGATGCGCGGCAGCTTTGAACGTCTCATGTGGCACCTGTCCACGAGGTCAGAGCTAAAAAAAAACAAAAGTTCTGGAGTTGATTACCGCCGTGATAGGGAGTCCGAGCGTCGGGTGCGGGATCGGGGTCGAGGAAGGCGTTTGCGTGCCATGGATGAAGACGATCGCACCACGTGCGTCGAGTGCGGACCATATGGGATCGTAATCATCATCGCCTATGTACTCTATACGCAGTGGCAGATGCGTTGAAAAGAAGCCGAGGAAAACGCACTAGCTTCACTTCCGTCCCCGTAAGACGAAGAAACAGCCACACCCACCGCACCAAGCTCGTCAAAAACATAGGGGATGAGTTCAAGAGCCCCTAGAAAGCAGCAAGCAAGGTTGGTGCAGTGATTGGAGGATCAGGAACGGCGTCGATGACCTTTCACATCACGCCAATCGCCCAAGCAACCCCAAAACGCGAACCTGTTCTGGTGCTGTTGTACGATTTCGTACATCAGCTCATTCGCATTCTTTGCTTCGTCAAATGTCTCCGCGATACCCGTGGGCAGTGATAAAATGGCGAGCCGGATGCCAAGTGAGTCCATCGCACGCAAGCTTAAATCCGCGCTCCATGGCAGATTCTCTGGAGGGGTGCGAAAACCTACTGCTTGTGACTGCGTCGCTTTGACGCGCGAAAGGGAGGATGGAAAGAAATGGTGATGAATGTCGATGCGGTTGCTGCTCGTGTCCATGGAAGTGGTTGATGGAGGTGGATTTGACTGACCGACTGACCACCTGACTCGATCTTCCTATTCTGTCAACCAGTGTGTACAAATTTAGGCATCCAACTTCCTACTTTGTGGAGAGCATGTGACCCTACGAGGGTTGCCTGAACTCTCGACATCTCTCATCGTCCCACCTGACAAACTCGCCAGAGAGGGACTCTGGAGCATGCAGAGAGAGGGCGGCTATGACGTAGCCTGGCTGCTCGGGCTTCAAAAGCAACCCCTCTCTCTTTTCTCGTATAAAGCCTTGGTGGACGTCATGTGCCATGTGTAGTCCACCAAATTCGCGAATTTCCCCTTGCATCTACACTCTTGTAAGCTCCAGAAGAGGCCGCGGATTCGAGACGAAGAACAAAGAGGAAACGAACATTGGTATCGACTTTACCAGGGCGAAGTGCGATGGAGACGATCTTGCCTTTCTCTTCCTCAGCCAGTGTCCTGGTTACAGAGTGTGAGCACGAGCGTCAACTCGGCTTCCATAGTAATCCAACCGGTTTAAAGAGTTCATGGCGGCCTTGCTAGCGTTGTAGGGACCCCAACCCGCGCTGCCACCGACGGCAGCCCCCGAACTGACGAAGACGACCCTACCCCCTTTCGGGCTGTCTCTGAGAGACGGAACAGCTGCTTTCAGCGCAGTGATGAGAGAGTACACGTTGACCTCGAAATGCGTCCGCCATGCATCCAGGGGCGTGTCAGCCGAAGCGATTCGCGTCATGGGTTCCAAGGCGGCAGCACTCAGTATCAAACCGTCCAGGTGACCATGCTTGGTTTGCACGGATTGGATAGCCGCCGTGAATGCGGGCTCGTCGGTTCTGTGCAGGTTATCAGCGAGGGGCTCGGAAGCGAGCGTCCGAAATGTAACTGGCATGTTGCAATGTATAACCTGCAAGGTCTCGGGATGTGCCGTAGCCAGAGCATCCAATTCGGGGGTGCGTGTGCGCGAAATAGCGACGACGGTTGCGTTGAACGTTTCGAGTAAGAATGAGGTAGCTGCCAGGCCAATGCCCCTGGGCAGAATAAAAATCAGCTAATAAAAATCGTGAGTTTGTTTCTCGCGATGAAGTCAACCTTGAGGCGCCTGTGACTATCACAACAGCCATAACACGGGGTTGAGGAGAAGCACTGATCGCCTAACTTATCGTGTTTCCCCAAAAATAGTGTCAGAACGGATTACATAATCTCGCCTCTGGCTTCGTTCGCCTACACTCACGACCAGCTTCTCTCCCTCACCCACTTTCTCCCCTCCTCATCTCTTCATTCCGTCGAAAGACACCCAAAAAAACATCCATGGCTACGAGAGCCTTCTCCCGTTTAACACCGACTCTTTCAAGATTACGTGCCAGCGCATCAGTCGTTCCACGTAGGCATGCGTTTCGTTCATTTGCCACGGAAGCGGGGGGCAACTCCGTTAGTGCTCTCGTCGTAAGCCGAGCGTGCACCGTCTCACGATATTTTTCTTTCAGATGACGGTTCGTGAGGCGCTCAATACAGCCATGGAGGAGGAGATGCTTCGTGACGAATCAGTCTTCGTCCTTGGTGAGGAAGTCGCCCGCTACAATGGTGCATATAAGGTTAATGTCATGCGTTAATCCGTACGCGCGTGCAAATTATAACTGCTTTCAGGTAACGAAAGGCCTGTTGGACAAGTTTGGTGAGAAGCGTGTAGTCGACACACCCATCACAGAAATGGGTTTCGCTGGTCTCGCTGTCGGTGCAGCTCTGGCTGGTTTACGACCGGTGTATGCGTCACTTTTTCTTCGCCCTTTTCACACAATTAATGGCGGACCGACGTAATCAAGATGCGAGTTCATGACCTTCAACTTTGCCATGCAAGCCATCGACCAAATCGTTAACTCGGGCGGGAAGACCTACTACATGTCTGGTGGGAATGTCCCATGTCCCGTTGTATTCCGCGGTCCCAATGGTGCTGCTTCTGGCGTTGCTGCACAACACTCGCAGGATTATGCGGCATGGTACGGACAGATCCCGGGACTTAAAGTTGTCAGTCCGTGGAGTGCGGAGGATTGCAAAGGTCTGCTCAAAGTGCGTAACGCGTTGTTTCTTCGTCTAAGATGCTAAGCTGGTGGCGCATTATTCAGTCCGCCATTCGTGACCCTAATCCCGTTGTTTTCCTTGAAAATGAAATGCTTTACGGCGTCTCCTTCCCCATGTCGAAGGAGGCTATGTCAGACGACTACCTCCTTCCCATCGGGAAGGCTAAGGTCGAGCGTGCCGGGAGTGATGTCACCATTGTTGCGCATAGCAAGATGGTGACCCACAGTCTTGAAGCGGCGGACATTCTCGCCAAAGAGGGCATCAAGGCAGAAGTCATCAACCTCCGCTCCATCCGCCCTCTTGACATCGACACAATCAAAGAGTCAGTGAAAAAGACTAACCGGTAAGTATAAGTTCCCCTTCGCGTCTCGACAAGAATTCATTTTCCCAAGGCTTGTCACCGTCGAGGGTGGCTTCCCCGCATTCGGCGTAGGCTCCGAAATCTGTGCCCAGATTGTTGAGAGCGAGGCCTTCGACTACCTCGATGCACCTGTTGAGCGCGTCACTGGTGCTGATGTTCCTACTCCTGTAAGTTCTCTACAATGGCACACCGTTGTCTAACCTGACACTTGCGTCTATCAGTATGCTACAAATCTCGAGGCTTTAGCCTTCCCCGACACCCCGCTCATCGTTAAGGTTGCCAAGCGCGCACTTTACCGGACCAACTAAGTCGGATCTTTCTACTTATATTCATCCATACATCGCGTTATTCCCAGTGCTATAGAGTCTTTTTCCCCGCGGACTTCTTGCAGCGGCGCAATCCGCAATCCAAGGATGTATGGCTTCTATGGTCGAAGGTGTGCCACAGCGAGGAGTATCTTTTTCCCGCTTCTTCCGCGAAACCGAACATACTCATATCAAACCGAGTCGGATCCGAACAGCATTGGCATGCGCCTGCAGCCCTTCACAATCGGCAAGTGTGGCAACTACAGGTCCGAGAGCCTTGAGGCCGTCAGCTGTCAGTTCTTGAGACGTGATGTGTTTTTGAAAGGAGAGGGTGTTTACGCCGCTGAATTGGCGTGCGTAGCCGTTCGTCGGCAGTGTGTGGTTTGTGCCGGACGCGTAATCACCGCAGCTATAATGGGGCGCGCAGCAGGTCAGGGGGGTGGTGATGAACATCAGTGCTGCGCAGGGGACCGGAGAACAGGAACGACTTGCCTCTCCGGGGAGAATGGCCCCACGAATACGCTTCCTGCGTTCTGCACATGTACAACCGCAGCCGCAGCCTTCTCGATGTGCAGGATAAGATGCTCCGGAGCGTAATCGTTCGAGAATGCCAGCGCAGCTTCTAGGTCCTCCACTTGCACGATAATGCTTTTCGCAACGGATTGGCGGATAATGTCCACACGCTCTAGCGCGCGTGCCTGTGTATCGATTTGCGACTCTATTTCCGAAAGAACTGCTGCGGGGAGGTTTACGGAAACAAGCACGACTTGGGAGTCAATGCCATGCTCGGCTTGGGATAGCAAGTCTGCTGCTACATGAGCGGGTTCACAGGTTTGATCCGCGATGACCTGTCAACGAACCAATCAGCACTCTTTCTTTATTTGAGTTCTCTTTCTCCGTCAACAGAGGTGAACCGAGTGAATATGGAAACTCACGAGAACTTCTGATGGGCCAGCGGGCATATCAATTGCCACCAGCGCGTCCGTGTCGTTCTGAACGAGCATCTTGGCTGCGGTGACCCACTGATTGCCCGGGCCGAAAATCTTGTCCACCTTTGGCACCGTCTGCGTCCCATACGCAAGTGCTGCAACCGCCTGAGCGCCACCCGCTTTGAGGACCGCAGAGGCACCGACGAGGTGCGCAACATACATCACTTCCGGAGAGACACTGCCGTCAGGGCGAGGGGGGGTGGCGAGCACAATCTCACGACAGCCGGCAACCTGTGCAGGGATGCCGAGCATGAGTGCGGTCGAGGGCAGCACTGCCGTACCCCCAGGTACGTAAAGCCCGACACGGGCAATGGGGCGGGCGAAGCGCGAGCATACGACACCGGGAATCGTCTCGACAACGAGCGTGTCACCCTCGGCCTGAGCCTCGTGGAACTTGCGGATGTTGGCGTAAGCGGCGTCGACTGCGGCGCGGACTGAGTCGTCGATCTGCATGCTTTCAGGCGAAAACGGAGGGAATACGACCGTGCTGTCGAGCTGCGCCTTGTCAAACTTGGCAGTCAGCTCCAAGAGCGCAGCGTCTCCGCGAGAGCGCACGTAATCCACGATGGGCTTGACCTTGGTCATCATGTCGTCAAACTTGAGCACGGGACGCCGAAGAAGCTGAGCACGATCGGTAGGGGAAAGCGACGCAGCCGTATATTTGCGCATACGGATGGCGTTATTCAGATCAGGGGGAGAGGGTTGGCCCGCTTTCGCCGGTGTTTGGGAGGATGGATCAGCAGCGGGCGCAGGTCTTGAGGACCACTTCGCCTTGGCGTTTCCCGGCCTTCTGGAGACCTTGCGTGCCTTGGCGTCGAGGTTGCGCTCAATGTCAACGAGACCAACACCTGCGGCGACACATCGAGTCAAAGTGAAGTAGAGTAGGTCCGCCGCTTCGAAAGCAACTTGCTCTTTGGTCTTGGCGCTGCAAAGCTCGTCGGCTTCTTCCATGATCTTCGATCGCAGAAGGTCAGGGTCGTTGAAAAGTCGTTTCGTATAGGAACCTTCGGGTGCGGATTCCAAGCGCGATTGCAAGGTACTCTCTAGCGCAGCCACCCCATTCAAATCGCCGAAGCACGAAGGGCGATTCAAATGGCAGAAACCTGCACCGTGTTGGATGACGCTGAACTCAAGAGAATCTGTGTCGCAGTCGAGGTGGATGCGGACGACGTCCTGCGTAGCGCCTGAAGTCTCACCCTTCCTCCAGAGACCATGTCTCCGAGAGTGATAAACGCCTTTCCCTGATAAGATGGATTCGGCGATAGATTGACGAGAGGAATACACCAGTCCGAGAGAGCGACCACCTTGGGGGAAAGAAGATACCACAGTGGGGAAGAAACCGTCAGGGCGATCTGAACGGAGAGGGGCAAGGAATGCGTCAGTGATATTTAGCTGAGAGGCATTGGATGGGCCGATGGTTAGCTGCGAAGTCGGAATGACTGGCACAGCACCGACAGAAAGAAGCTCCCTGATAGTGGTTGGGGTAGGTGGAATAGGTGAGGTTGATAGTACGTAAATCGATGAATTAGAAAAGAAGTGGGACACAGAAGAGATGAGATCCAGTTCAAGGGATGGAGACTTGAGAAGGACGCCGGATACTCCAGAACGGGTCTTGTCTGAGACTGCGCTCGCGTTGGCGACGTCTAATAGGAGGAGGATTCGATCCGAGGGCACGAGACCAATAACCTCGGACGCGTGGGCAGGGGATAAGATGATCTTGTCGGCGCCACGGTCTAAGCACGATATGAGGTCATCTTGGTCAAGAGAAGTGTTGTTATCGACAAGGACGTAAGAGTTGTACAAGTCCGATGGTGTATCTAGCAGGAGGCTCGAGAAAGGTTTCACCACTGGGCCGATGCGATCAAGGGCGACGACAAGGGCAGGCTGAGCATTTGGTTCGTTGTCCCTCAAAGGGAGATAGGCGATCATTTTGGTTTGGCTGTCCCTTTGGACGTAAGATCGAACGCCCTTTTAGTCGTCACCGCAGCAACGCCCCGGCCCGATCGGTTCCCGTTTTCGAATATAAGACCCCATCCTCAGTTCGATTCGCATACGGTTCCTTTTCATCTTTCTCATGCCTCCGAAAGCTGCTCCTGGAGAATTTGGCCGTGGTCGCGGTGGTGGTCGTGGCGGTGGTCGTGGTGGTGATCGTGGTGGTGATCGTGGTGGTGGTCGTGGCGGTGATCGTGGAGGTCGTGGAGGGGACCGCGGCGGCTGGCGCGGGCGTGGTGCAAGTCCAGACCGTGGTGGCCCAGGTGGCTCTCCCTCTCGTGGCGGTCCTTCTCGTGGTGGCCGTGGAGGCCCCCCCCGCGGAGGGCCCCCTTCTCGAGGCGCTCCCATACCTACAACAGGAGGGCCTGCTGTTCAACGTTCCCTAATCCCAGCTGCCCATGTTACGGCCATCGGCGTCAAGCGCCCAGGACAAGGGACCGGTGGACGGCCAATCGAAGTTTTCACCAATAACTTCGCGACTGAGCTGGACCAAGGGACGATATATCATTATGATGGCATGTATCTCTCTTTCTTCTCGAAAGGATTTACTAAACAATGCCTCCCACCTGCTTCTCCACGTTGCAGTCGGTAAGCGCCGTCTTTTTCCCACATTCGTATATCGCTGATCGCCGTTTATCTCAGTCATCGCTCCGGTTGACAGGCCACTTCCAGCCGCTCGGAATTTCGAGATCATCCAGGCGTTACAGACACAGGTGGAACCTGGACTTTTCGCAAGACCCGGGGTGTACGATGGCCGTAAGAACCTGTTCACAGCGTACGAGCTCCCCTTCGAGTCTGGTGGTCGCGAAGTGAGTCCTTCAAGTCACTACTCGTTGCTCCATTTCATTTGCTTCCCGCTTTCTAGTTTGCGGTCCCTATGGGTACACCCGCCTCGGGCGAGGGTACGGGGAGCCGCCGCGGTCCTAAAGTGTTCACAGTTCGCCTGACTCACGTCGCGTCGATCAGTCCCGAGTGCGATGCGCTTTAATCTTCCCGGGTCGAATCTTATTCGATTTATTCCTAGGGTTCTTCAGCGCTTTTTGCGAGGCGACCAAAGCCACGACAACACGGTTTTGACAGCGATCACGGTGCGCCTAATTGCGTGTGCTTGAGTTCAATCCCACTATAACCCATGCGTCTAAATAGGCACTCAACGTAGTGGTTCGCATGGGACCAAATTTAAAATACCCATTCAATGTTCGTTCTTTCTTCACAGACCGAGAAACAAGAGACATCGGTGGTGGAATTGTCCTATGGCGTGGATACTTCCAATCTGTGCGACCTGCTATTGGTCGCATGGTGATCAACATAGATATATCCACTGGTGCTATGTACATGCCCGGGCCACTGATCGACGTCGCCCTTGCTATACTGGGTAGACCAGGTAACCCCAACGCGCTTGCGCCGCGTCAGGGGCTTCCCGACAGGGAGCGCATACGTCTGCAGCGATTCATCACCCCTGGTTTGAAGATCACGACATCGTACGATCAGCGCGACCCTCGCCAGGCCCCAAGACCACGTGGTGTCAAGAAGCTGAGCAAAGAGGGTGCTCGGGATCTAACATTCGAGCTTACGGGTGGCCAAACAACGACCGTCGCAGACTACTTCCGCCAAAAGCTGAATCGGCCACTCCGCTTCCCGGAAGTCATTTGTGTCGAGGTTTGCATGTATCCGTATTGCACCCCTTCACACTGACCCTGCCTCCTGCAGCTCTCAACTGGTGCATTGATCCCCTTGGAACTCTGTCACGTCCCCCCCGGACAGATTATGCGGAAGCAGGTACCCCCTGACAAGACGAACTCTGTTCTCGAATTCGCCACAAAGCGTCCTAACGAACGTCTAAGGAGTATCGTCGACGGCCTGGGTGTATGTTCTGACAGCGCGTTCTTGGCTGATATGCTGACTTTCTACCCCAAGGTACTGGAATACGGTCAATCCGAATACGTCCGCGAGTTTGGCATGACTGTTGCGAACGAGCCGATTAGGATACAAGCCCGTATTATGAATGCCCCGACGCTGAGGTATCATCAATCTTCGAAGCAACCTAATGCTGTCCGTAAAATTTCCCTTCCTTTGAAAAGTTAAATGACCCTATGCGTTTGTGCTAGCGACCGCGCGATGGCGCATGGAATTTGTACGTCAAGTTGTCGTGGTTTGCGCCGCAGTTTTGATAACGTCTTTTCCAAAGGATCGACAAGCGGATGTTCTCCCCGTCCACCGTCGCACAATGGATGATTATCATCTACGAGCGGCAACAGCGCTTCAATAATCAGGTTGCCGAACAGATGGCTTCCGACTTGGTGAGAGCATGCGAGGCTGTCGGTACGGTTACCCGTAACGAACTTGATATCCGTCACCCCTCACCTGGACCATATCATAGGAATATCCATCAATCCTCAGCCAGCGCTCATTAAATGGGAGTCGGGACAGGGGAACATCGGTCAGGTCTGCCGTCTTGTAGTTTAACGGTCTTCGCGGGTACTTGACTATCTTGGCAGCAACTCCGCGCAGCAGGTGGCGAATGTCAGCGGCGCGTAAAGAGTCTCCCCGCTCTCATCGTCGTCGTCCTTCCAGAAGGCGGCAATGACATATACAGTGCTGTGAAACAGTAAATGCATACCAAAGTTCACTGCGACTGTGATTTCTGATCTGCGTACTAGTTTTGGTGATGTCGCGGTAATTGACAGTTGCCCATGGCGTCCCAACGCAATGCCAACACACTGATCTTTGTTCGCAGACCGGTGTTGTGACGCAGTGCATGAAGTCGTCGAAGTGCTTCCGTGCGAAACCTCAATATTATGCGAACATAACCCTCAAGTAAGTACACCGAATCAGTCCCTAGCACTCCTGACATCGTCTCCACTCAGACTGAACGTAAAGCTCGGTGGTGTCAATTCGGTCCCAGAGCCCCGCGATATTTCCTTCCTCACCGACTCCGCAAATCCAACTATAGTCATGGGTGAGTGCTCACCTTCACCTTCACCTTGACACCAATCAACCACATCATCCGCCGCGTTCTATCCAGGTGCCGATGTCATTCACCCTGCCCCTGGGTCGGGAGATCGCCCGTCATTCACTTCTTTGGTCGGAAGTATCGATCCGAGTGCAGTTCGCTATGTCTCGACGATGGAAGTGCAGACATCTCGACAGGAAATCATTGATGCAATGGAGTCCATGTCTACGGTGCGTTTCTTGGCTTCCCCGTGTGAGCGCATTGACTGAGTGAACAACAGTACGTGTTAACCCAGTACAAGATCAACATGAAAAAGTATCCCAAGCGAATCTTGTTCTATCGCGGTTAGTGAATCTGCTACGTCAGTATGCGCGTTACCAACGGTGTCTTCTAGACGGCGTCTCGGAAGGACAATTTGCCACGGTTATCCAGGACGAGCTCCCCCTCATCCGAAGTATGAACCCTCCATTATGTCTCTCATACATCTCAATTTCGACTTCCCCCGTAGACGCGTGCAAAAAATTGGGTTTCACCCCCACCATTACCCTTATCATTGTTGGCAAGCGTCACCATGTTCGCTTCTTCCCACGATCTGAAAATGAGGGTGATCGGAGCGGAAATTGCCCCGCTGGCACAGTCATCGACAGCGACGTTGTCAATCCCGTCGAGTTTGACTTTTATCTGCAAAGTCACGGTGGACTGCTCGGTACTAGCCGTCCGGCCCACTACAACGTTCTCCTTGACGAGAATAGATTCACGTATGTCGTCGCATTCCTGAGCGATTATTTTGCGAGGTTATTGTCGATGCTGACGATACGACAGGGCTGACGGTTTACAGGCATTGTCGTACGCTCTTTGCCACGTCTACGCGCGCGCAACGCGTTCGGTCTCTATACCCGCACCTGTCTACTGTGATACCTGTTCACCGTTTTCATCTTCGTGTATTATGGCTGACGAGTATTGACCCAGACGCGGACATTGTGTGCTCCCGCTCGAAGCACCACTTCGATCCGCAACTGGGTCTTGACCTCACCATATCCGAGACGGCGACGAACACGACAGAGGCAGCTACCACGTTGGAGAGATTCCGCCAGGCATTCAAGCCAACACACGAACGTCAGAAAAAGCTGATGTACTTTTGTTGATGGCGCCCGTGGTCCCGTTCTCCCCCAAATGCGCTGTTGAAAATCGTGCCCGTCGTTGTAAATCAGTAGTTCGACAGCCGCAGTCTCTCCCGTCTTGGCGTTCCACACACGAATTGTTTCACACCCGAGTTGTTCCACACACGAATTGAATTGTTTGACGTTGCCTGAATAAGCTCGCGGTGCTCCACACAGTATTGTACAGACCAACAATATTATACCAACGTCACGGTGCACCCAGTGCATCAAATCTACCCAAATTATGATCAGCACCACGCGCCTGCCTTACACGGGTTGGTCTTTCACTCGGTGGAGGTCAAGGGACAGAAGATAATAAGTGGTTGGAAACATCGACTTGCCCGAACGACTTCTCGTTGGTACATACCCTACCCACGTAGAGATGCAACTTGCTGGTTACCTAATATTCTCACGGCTGATTTCAGTTGCAGTGTCGTTTGGTGATGCCCGCACCATGGCCACCAGTTGAGCGCGTCACTGGTGCCGATGTTAGATCCTTCTACTTAGTATTTATGCATACATCGCATTATTCCTAGTCCTATAGTCTTTTCTTCCTGCGGACTTCTGGAGTGGCACAATTCAAGGGTCGATGGCTTCTATAGTCGAAGGTGTGTGCCACAGCGAGGAGTGTTTTTTCCTGCTTCTCCCGCGAAACCGAACATGCTTGTATAAGACCGAGTCTGATCCGGATAGCATTGGCATGTATCTGCAGCCATCACGGTTGGCAAGTGTGGCAACTACAGGTCCGAGTGCCTTGAGGCCGTCAGCTGTCAGTTCCCGAACGTAATGTGTTTTTGGAAGGAAAAGTGTTTACGCCGCTGAATTGGCGTGCGTAGTTAATTCAATTCAACCTAACTTACATACGGTTCCTTTCCGTCTCTCTCATGCCTCCGAAAGCTGCTCCTGGAGAACTTGGCCGTGGTCGCCGCGGTGCTCGCGGGGGCGGGCGTGGTGGTGGGCGTGGTGCAAGTCCAGGCCATGGTGGCCCTCCCATCCCAGGCGGCCCACCCCAACGCGGAGAGCACCTCACTCAAGCCATACCTACAACTGGAGGGCCTGCTGTTCAACATTCCCTTATCCCAGCTACCCGTGTTAGTGCCATCGGCGTCAGGCGCCCAGGACAAGGGACCGCTGGGTTGCCGGTCGAAGTATTTACCAATAATTTCGCAATTGAGCTCAATCCAGAGACAATACACCATTACGATGGCATGTATCTCTCTTTCTCCTTGAAAGGATTCACTGAAAAGTGCTCCCCATCTGCTCCCCCACGTTGCAGTCGGTAAGCGCCGTCATTTTCCCACATTCGTGTATCGCTGATCGTCGCTTATCACAGTCATCGCCCCGGCTGACAGGCCACTTCCAGCCGCTCGGAATTTCGAGATCATCCAAGCGTTACAGACCGAGGTAGAACCTGGACTTTTCGCAAGACCCGGGGTGTATGATGGCCGTAAGAACCTGTTCACAGCGTACGAGCTCCCCTTCGAGTCTGGTCCTGGTCGTTGCGAAGTAAGTCCTTCAAGTCACTACTCGTTGCTCCACTTCATTTGCTTCCCGCTTCCCAGTTTGCGGTCCCTATGGGTACGAGCGTGTTCACTGTTTGCCTGACTCACGTCGCATCGATCAACCCCGGGTGCGATGCGCTTTAAGCCTTCCCAGGCTTGACTCTTATTCAATTCGTTCCTAGGGTTCTTCAGCGCTTCTTGCGAGGCGAGAGCGCTGACAACATGGTTATGACAGTGATCATGGTGCGTCTAACTACGTGTGCTTGTTCAATCCCACCATAATCCACGCATCTAAATAGGTACTCAACGTAGTTGTTCGCATGGAACCAAATCTAATATACCCATACAATGTTCGTTCGTTCTTCATGGATCATGAAACGAGAGACATCGGTGGTGGAATTGTCCTATGGCGTGGATACTTCCAATCTGTGCGACCTGCTATCGGTCGCATGGTGATCAACATAGATATATCCACTGGTGCTATGTACATGCCCGGGCCACTGATCGACGTCGCCCTCGCTATACTGGGCAGACCAGGTAACCCCAACGCGCTTGCGCCGCGTCAGGGGCTTCCCGACAGGGAGCGCATACGTCTGCAGCGATTTATCACCCCTGGTTTGAAGATCACGACATCGTACGATCAGCGCGACCCACGCCGGGCCCTAAGACCGCGTGGTATCAAGAAGCTGAGCAAAGAGGGTGCTCGGGATCTAACATTCGAGCTTGCTGGTGGCCAATCGGTGACCGTCGCGGATTACTTCCGCCAAAAGCTACATCGGCCACTCCGCTTCCCGGATGTAATATGTGTCGAGGTTTGCATGTGTCCATATGCGCCCCTTCACACATGACCCTGCGTCCTACAGCTCTCAACTGGCGCATTAATCCCCTTGGAACTCTGTCACGTCCCCCCCGGACAGATTATGCGGAAGCAGGTACCCCCTGACAAGACGAACTCTGTTCTCGAGTTCGCCACAAAGCGTCCTAACGAACGTCTAAGGAGTATCGTCGACGGCCTGGGTGTATGTTCTGACAGCGCGTTCTTGGCTGGTATGCTGACTTTCTACCCCAAGGTACTGGAATACGGTCAATCCGAATACGTCCGCGAGTTTGGCATGACTGTTGCGAACGAGCCGATGAGAATACAAGCCCGTGTCCTGGATGCCCCGACGCTGAGGTATCATCAATCTTCCGAACAGCCTCGTGCTGTCCGTAAATTTTCACTTCCTTTGAAAAAATGAATGACCCTATGCGTTTGTGCTAGCGACCGCGCGATGGCGCATGGAATTTGTAGGTTGCGCTGTCGCGGTTTGCGCCGCAGTTTTGATAGTGTCTTTTCAAAGGATCGACAAGCGGATGTTCTCCCCGTCCAGCGTCGCAAATTGGATGATTATCATCTACGAGCATCAACGGCGCTTCGATGACCAGGCTGCCAACCAGTTGGCTTCCGACTTGGTGAGAGCATGCGAGGCTGTCGGTACGGTTACCCGTAACAAACTTGATATCCGTTCCCCCTCACCTGGACCTTATCATAGGAATATCCATCAACCCTCAGCCAGTGCTTATTAAATGGGAGTCGGGACAAGGCAATATCGGTCAGGTCTGCCGTCTTGTATTTTGACTGTCTTCGCGGGTGCTTGACTATCTTGGCAGCAACTTCGCGAAGCTGGCGACGAATGTATACGGCGCGTAGGGTGTCTCTCTACCCTTATCGTTGTCGTCCTTCCAGAAGGCGGAAATGACATATACAGTGCTGTTAAATAGTAAATGCACATCACTAAAGTTTACTGCGACTGTGATTTCTGATCTGCCTACTAGTTTTGGTGATGTCGTGGTAATTGACAGTTGCCCATGGCGTCCCAACGCAACGCCAACACACTGATCTTTGTTCGCAGACCGGTGTTGTGACGCAGTGCATGAAGTCGTCGAAGTGCTTCCGTGCGAAACCTCAATATTATGCGAACATAACCCTCAAGTAAGTGCACCGAATCAGTCCCTAGCACTCCTGACATCGTCTCCACTCAGACTGAACGTAAAGCTCGGTGGAGTCAATTCGGTCCCAGAGCCCCGCGATATTTCCTTCCTCACCGATCCCGCAAATCCAACTATAGTCATGGGTGAGTGCTCACCTGCACCTTGACACCAATCAACCACATCACCTGCCGCATTCTGACCAGGTACCAATGTCATTCACCCTGCCCCTGGGTCGGGAGATCGCCCATCATTCACTTCCCTAGTCGGAAGTGTCGATCCGAGTGCAGTTCGCTATGTCTCGACGATGGAAGTGCAGACATCTCGACAGGAAATCATTGACGCAATGGAGTCAATGTCTACGGTGCGTTTCTTGGCTTCCCCGTGTGAGCGCATTGACTGAGTGAACGACAGTACGTGTTAACCCAGTACAAGATCGAAATGGGAAAGTATCCCAAGCGAATCTTGTTCTATCGCAGTTAGTGAACCGACTACGTAGTATGCGCGTTACCAACGGTGTCTTCTAGGCGGTGTCTCGGAAGGACAATTTGCCACGGTTATCCAGGACGAGCTCCCCCTCATCCGAAGTATGAACCCTCCATTTATGTCTCTCATACATCTCAATTCCGACTTCCCCCGCAGACGCGTGCAAAAAATTGGGTTTCACCCCCACCATTACCCTTATCATTGTTGGCAAACGTCACCATGTTCGCTTCTTCCCACGATCTGAAAATGAGGGTGATCGGAGCGGAAATTGCCCCGCTGGCACAGTCGTCGACAGCGACGTTGTCAATCCCAATGAATTTGACTTTTATCTGCAAAGTCACGGTGGACTGCTCGGTACCACTCGTCCGGCCCATTACAGCGTTCTCGTCGACGAGAATAAATTCACGTATGTCGTCGCATTCCTGAGCGATTCTTTAATTTCTTTTGCGAGGTTATCGTCGATGCTGAAGATATGCACAGGGCTGACGGTTTGCAGTCATTAACGTATGCTCTTTGCCACGTCTGCGCGCGCGCCACGCGTTCAGTCTCTATACCCGCACCTGTCTACTGTGATGCCTGTTCAGCGTCTTTATATTCGTGTATTATGACTGACGAGCATTGACTCAGACGCGGACATTGTGTGCGCCCGCTCGAAGCACCACTTCGATCCGCAACTGGGTCTTGACCTCACCATATCCGAGACGGCGACGAACACGACAGAGGCAGCTACCACGTTGGAGATATTCCGCCAGGCATTTAAGCCAATACACGAACGTCAGAAGAAGTCGATGTACTTTTGTTGAGTGGCGCCGGTGGTCCCGTTTTTCTCCAAATGCACTGTCGAAAATTGTGCCCGTCATTGTAAATCAGTAGTTTGACATTACCTGACCCGAATAAGCTCGCGGTGCTCCACACAGTCTTGTACCGACCAACAGTATTATACCGACCTCACGGTGCATCCAGTGAATTATACCTGCCCAAAACATGACCAGTACCACGCGCCTGCTTGACAAGGGTTGGACTTTCACCCAGATCGGCGGAGGTCAAGGGACAGAAGATGATGAGTGGCTGGAAACATCGACTTTCCCTACCTCGGTGCAAGTCGAACTTCTCTACTTGAAGAAAATACCGGATCCCGTGAGCACAGAGTTGGCGAGATAAAAGTCGTTTTGATATTTTGATAGTTCGTGGGTCTTCATGAGTGGGATGTACAGTGTACGTGCGACCTTCTATGCGTTCAATGCTTTATGACTCAACCCACAATGCTCGGTCTTTCTGTTTTCAGGGATCGGGGAAGCGGACTGGGCCTTCAAGACCACTTTCGAGGTCAGTGAGCGGGAGCTCACAGCGCCGAACATCGATCTCGTGTTCGACGGCTTGGACACCTTCAGCGTCGTGTCACTCGTGAGCACAGTTACTAGCGAGAGCGGTGACAAAGGGCTCATACTTTCTAGAACGGCCACAAGACTCTTGAGTAAGTGTTTTTCCGTTCTATCCATCTGACAACTTGCTGATGTGCCTGCCATTCCAGAACCGAGAACCAGTTCGTATCATATCGGGCGTCGGCCAAGAAATACCTGATCGTTGGGGTGAATGAGCTTGTAATCACGTTTCCGAGTACTTTCCTGAAGGTATGATCACCCACTGGTCGTTGCGAGTGCTTCCCGGTGCTTAACCTGATCTCAGGGAAAAGATCTCGAGCAAAGGGATGCTAAATATGAATGCTGGAATGGGGATCCCAGTCGTCTGCACGTTCGCAAGGCCCAGTACAAGTGAGTATCTACTCATTGGCCACAGCTTTTCACTAAAGAAGACTCCTTGGAAGCTACGGTTGGGACTGGGGTTCGCGTGCATTCTGTTCTTCCTGACTTCAGTCTGATGAGCGAACAGGCCCTGTGTTATTGACTGTTGGCCCTTGGCGTCCTGTAACCCTTCACGCGTACCACGCACACATTTCCGACCTCCATGTATCCGCCAAGGTCAACGAATATCTCGAGGCGGACCTGACTGTACGCATTGTGCTTTCCCCCTTAGAGGCGCCTTGTACCGCCGAAGTACTGCTCAGGGATCCTTCCGGCGATGGGGTAACTGGTCAGAGCAAGATCACGATGAACGACGGTGCCGCGCAAGTCACGTTCCAGTTCAAGAAGGGGGACATCAAGTTGTGGTACCCAGTTGGGTATGGGGAACAACCCTTGTATGATGTCCATGTCAAAGTATTCGATGGCGTACGTTCCAATATCAAAGGAAGGAACCGCATATTCACCCAGGACATGATGGTAGCAAAGCCACATACTAGATACCAAAGTTCAAAAGATTGGGTTTCGTCGCGTGCGTGTCGTCGAGGAAAAGCTGGTTGACCAACCGGGACTCACCTGGCTCTTCGAAATAAACAACATTCGTATCTTTTGCGGAGGTTCGAATTGGATCCCTGCCGACTCCTTCGTAACGACGTGAGTACATGGTGGAAATCTGCGTCGGTCTCCGTGAACCGATCCGATACAGTATTACACCCGAGCGATATCGAGCGTGGCTACAGCTGTTGAAGGAAGGGAACCAGAATATGGTCAGGGTTTGGGGAGGGGGTATCTACGAGGACGACGTGTTCTATGACATCTGTGACGGTTCGTTGTTCTTGTTAAATCATCTCGTCTCAAGTAACTGTTTCTCCTAGAGTTAGGGATTCTCGTTTGGCAAGACTTTATGTTCGGGTGCGGTCAGGTTAGTTACTCGATTCTACGAGAGGGGAGCATTTCTCACTCGGAACGAGAAGTACCCGGCACACGACGCGTTCCTTGCGAATGTAGGGTTGGAGGCAGCGCAGAACGTTCGAAGGCTACGACATCATCCTTCCGTTGTGATTCTTGCCGGGAATAACGAAGGTTAGGCGCTTCTCTCTCGTGTATCGGAAAAGAGCGGGCACATAACTTGAGCACAACATGCAGACTACCAGCTCGCCGAGCAGTCGGAACTGGACCTCGACTACGACGACGAAGAGTCAGACTTTCGGAAGACCAGCTTTCCCGCTCGCCACATTTACGAGCGTGTTTTGCCAGCGATCGTCAAGGAACACTCGGACATTCCTTACCACCGGGGCTCTCCGTACAGCGGACACGGGAAAGCGACGACCGACCAGACGTACGGCGATTTGCACCAATGGAACGTGTGGCACGGTTCGCAGGAACCGTGGCACAACTGGGACATACTTGCGGGTCGATTCGTTTCCGAATTTGGAATGTTCGTTTTGCAAAGCTGGCTGCGGGTGTGATCCGCGCACTCATACACCGTATAGGGAGGCTTATCCCAACATCCGCACGGTCGACTACTGGACGGGTGGAGATATCTCCGAGTGCTATCCTCAATCCCGGTACGTGAGCGTTTGACTTCTGACGGCCCCACTTCTATATAGAACCCCTGTGGCGATAGGACGGCCGCGAATCACAACAAAGCGGCAGGCTTCGAGCGCCGCCTCGAGCTGTATCTCGTGGAAAACTTCAGACATACTTTTGACATGGAGAGGTTTGATTTCCGATTCCGCTCGGCGCAAGGCGTTTACTCAGGTACCTCGAGTAGCTATGTCTATTACACACAAATCATGCAGGCAGAGACGCTTGCCACTGCATATCGCCTGTGGCGAAGGAACTGGGCTGGCCCGGGGAAGGAATATACGGCTGGTGCGCTCGTATGGCAGGTAGAACATTGTTGTCTCGCTTCTTTTTCACTTGGTAATCTCGGCTTTTTGGTAATAGATCAACGATTGTTGGCCCGTGACCTCCTGGTCAATAGTCGACTACTTTCTCCGACCAAAGCCCGCATACTTTGCCATCGCACGCGAGCTCCGTCCGTACACGGTGGGGATGACACGCAAAGATCTTAAGGTATACGCGGACCAACGCACATTAGCACACTTCACGATCACGTCGCAACTGGAAATATGGGGCACCAACAGCACGCTCGATAAGAAGCACGCTACGCTGGAGGTCACGTCTTTCGATCTGGAACGACCCGATTGGAGCAATCGATGGGCGATGAGCGTCGTTCTGGCGCCGAATGCCAGCACAGAGTTCTGGAGGGGTGCAGTGCCTGGCCAGCCCGTGCGCACGCGGGAAAGCCAAGTGCCGAAAACGATCGTTGTGAGTGCGCGGCTGCTCGGCGCGGACGGCGCTGTATTGGGGCGGTACTCTAATTGGTGGGTGTAAAGATGAGCACGGATTCCGCCTGGCGGTCGTTGACGCGCAGAACTGGTCAGGCCAGAGCCATTCAAGTATATCCGTTTTCCTGACGTAAAGGACCTGGACTTGAGGATAACTCCGGATGAGCAGGGCGAAGCGATCGTGCTGAGCGCCCAGCGCCCTATCAAAGGCATCGTGCTTGAGGTCGAGGGCGAAGATGTCAAATGGGGGGATCAAGCTCTTGACCTAGTGCCAGGAGATCCTCAGACAGTCAAGGTCATCGGACTGAAAGGCAGACCGGTGAAGGCTAGGTTTCTCGGAGACAATACGGCTTGAAGTGCCAATAGTACAAGAGAAGCAGGAGGGATGGAAACCAGGAAGCAGGTTTGCCATGTATGAACGAACTTGGTCCGCGTGTCGGAAGCAGAGAATGACGTCAGTGCTACAAAGTCGGGAAGATCATAATGCTGCGTTGCTAGGTGGAGGGTGTGGAGCTTCGGAGGCGCCACTGATAGTCAGAACGGTCAGAATAATGATATTAGAAACCACCAGTGGAGGGCGTAGTACGGGGAACAGACCCGCTGACTTGGGAGGTGTGAGGCGCTATAAGTAGTACATACAGGGCAGGTTAAAGCACGAAAAGCCCAGAAAGGAGATTCTAAGGAAACTCTAGTCCGATAGAAGGCGATTAAAATAGGAGACAGAAAACGCCACGCGACTTTAGATTGTGACAATAATGATTCGGAGTATGAGAATATGAGAAGACCAGTGTCGATGGGGAATGTATAAATAAGCCCAGTCAAAGAGAGTTGTCACATAATCAGGCAACGACTGGCTGTCGGTTCGGTCTTAGTCGGCGCCTGTCGCTCGATCTCCGCGAGACACAATTCGAAGACTTTGGCTACGGATAAAATTTGTTAATTGACACCGAACAAAGTCTAGACGCGGAGAAACGTAATAAGCAACGTACCAACGTTGATATTGCTCTTCGCGCTGGTCTCGACCCAGGCCGCACAATTTGCCTTGGCAAGGTCCTCACCTTCGGCCGGTTGTACCTGTCTACTGTCTTGTGTAAGGTCGAGATGTAGAGACGATCGATATGACGACCGAGTGCAATGGTGGATAAGCCTACCTTGATGAAAGGTCTATCTTGGACCCGACAATAACACAGGGAATCTCCTTGATGCCACAAAAGTTGATGATTTTGTCGTATACGATCTGAATCATGTCGAAGGAATTTCTTGAGGTGACTGAGTAGACGAGAACGAAGCCATGGATGCCAATGGCGTGCTTTGAGTTGAGGATAGAATACTCATCCTTGACCTCGTGGTAAGCAATGAGGCGTGGCACGCTGGCGGTGAGTATACGGACCTGGCCGGCAGTATCGATAATGTCACAGTCATATTCAACGCCCTTGTAATTGACACTCTTAGAGAAAGTGTTCTCGATGGTAGGGTAGTAAGAGTCGATGAACTGGTTCTCAGTGAACTGTATGACGAGGGACGACTTTCCTGTTGCAGAAAGAGAACTCTATTGAGCGCGAGAATAGAGAAAGATGAGCTGTATGCGCTCACCGACTGAGCGAGAGCCGAGGACAGCAATCTTTCTCTTCTTGAGGATGTCGCCTGGCATGTTTGTGGGTTACCAGTGAGCCGGGGCCTGGGTGTGGGTGGAACAGCAAGGTGGAGTGCTTTAAGGTCGGCCCGCACCTCCCGAATGTCTCACCACGACCCACGTGACTGAACGCGTCCAAAAGGCGAACTTAATGTCCGTCCGTGTCCGCCGTGTCCTGTCTTTCAACTTGAACTAATCATGTCCACAACTCCAAGCGACTCCCCCGCCTCCGTACATATCCACCCTTTACATAATCCACAGAATGCTGCCCACGTCACCGTACCACAGGCGCCCCTCGGTAACGCTACCAACGGTCCAACGAACCAGGGCCCCCCAGGAATGGGCGCAAGAGCCCTTCTCGCGAAACGCATGGCCAAAACTCAGTGCGCTTGCTCTCTTATCTCGAAATAACAACTACTGACTGAGGTGCTCGAACAGGAACCCGACCTATGTTTCACCAACGGACAATCTGCTGACGCCCGTCACGCAGAAGATTAGTGCCGCCAAGAAGAAACACTTCAACAAGTCAGTGTTCACTCCTGCCTTGCCCATCGAGCTAGTTGACAATCCTCCCCTCCTTTCAGAGGCCCATCTAAGCCTATGCCTGCCCTGTTTGGCGAAAATATCGCAGACACGTCCGACAATGAGGACGGAGACACCATTCCCCCAACGAGCATGGGAATATCCGGAGAGTCGGTGACCACTGAAGATAACCCATTTTGAGTACCCCCTTTTCAGGCGATGTCGCCTGGTTCGCTATTAAGTTAGGTCGATAGATGGAAGTCGTGATTTATTATGTGTTTTGTTTAGCTTTCCTGTAGGCTGCGCTGTGTGAATGACACCTTTGTTGGCTGGCTCCAGATGTATTCGATACCTTTATTGTTCTGATCCCTTTTTTTTTCAAATCCATTTGAGTGCGCCTTGGGGTACATAACCCTATGTAGCACTGTCCCGAAGTGACTCTGTTCCCACTGCTCTGTACCCGTATCCATATTATCTGACCGCGCATTATGACGTTCTGATTCCTTATTAAGTTACAGCCTGTTCAAAGTGGCCCACGCGTCCTTTCTACGATCATGTCTAGAGAACGAAGAGCGTTCGACCCCGACACAGTCGCTTCTGATTCCCCACTGTATAGGGACATAGTGACGGCCAACGAAAATACTGACTCGGATGAGGACGAAGAGGGGCCGCCTAGCCTGAGCGACGAGTGAGTGGAGATAGCGAACGACCTTTCTTTCGCCGATCGTTTCGCGTTGCGGCATGCGGATCATCCTCTGAGACGTGTTCAGCGAGATTCAAAGCATCGTCGAGAAGTTACCCCGTTTGACCGAGTCTGACTTGGAGAATCTTGGGCATCGTGGTACGCTTTGCCACACGCAAGCACGCGCGCACGCACGCACTGATCACCACTTTCCCTTCCCTTCTCTACTTGAGACTCATCATGCTCCATCTGCATGAACACCTTCCTCGCTTCTCTCGCAGAAGAAGAGATGGCGCGAGCGATGGATTCTCCTGCTCAACCCGCCGAAGATCTCGGGGTCACACGTCTGATTGACACCTGCGGACACATATTCTGTCGAAAAGAGTTGAGTTGATCGCATCCAAAAAGTTTTTTTGCCTGATCTATTAAATTTTTGTTGACCGGACGCATCCCGCCGCCCGTGGCCACCAGTCTTTTATCATGGATACGTGATGGAGTGAGCGCTTAAGTCACCATTGCCTGCGTGCATCAAATCCCGCTGATCAGCGCCCTCCACAGAATCCGTCGTGTCCTCTGTGCCGCACCCTGTTCATCAAGCGGCAAAGCAGAAGGGAGTTGATCTATGCGGCGAGGCGGCGCGTTTCGGCTGCATACCGCCTGCAACTTCGTGCCCTGAATGGGGCTGCATTCGGTGGAGATATGTACTCGTAGTACGGCGACGTCGCTGTCTATTAGACGGAAATTTCGCGAATGTACTCATAAATAGGGCAGGGCCGTTGATATTGGGGCTTAAGGCCCAGAGATGAATATGTACAAGAGACCCCCTTTGCCCACTATCTCTGACTGACAAAAGGTAAGAATTGAATTGGTGGGAAGTGCAGTAGCCAAGAAAGCGTCCGTGGTGTGATCGATGATTCGAGGTATGAACGAACAAAAGAAATAACGAACGACGGCTCAGTACGGGCTTCACGACCTCCTGCAGCATCGGAAAAGGTTGCGTTTGAAGAAGTACCACAGGCACTAGATGGCGCACATACGTTAAGACTCGGGAACAAGGTAAAGCGGAAATTACGTACCCCAGTAAATCGCACGACAGACAGTGCGAACGTAGAGTAGAGTATGAACGCGAAGTAGATGTTTTGCTTCTTGCGGAGGTCCGCCTCGTCCGTGTCTGCATCGGTACTCTGCAAACCGTTAATGTTCTCAATGGCGACGGCTAGCCCCGCGTTCGAGAGCATCCAAAACACCACCAAGCGTGTGCGGAAAGTTTTGTTCTGATCATCCATCGACGGTTTCTCTGGAGCCTCCTTCACATCAAGCTTGGTCACCGCCCGCGTCACAGTCTCTTTAAATACTGCATCTAGGTCTTCCTGCACTCGCTCGGTGTCTTGTACGACAGCGGCTTCTTCGTTTTTCCCCTTGGATGACGAGACCGATGGAAGTGCCTCTGCTTTATCAGAGCCTTTTGTACCCCAGGAAACATCGTGCAAGTTGCAGAATGCGTAGACGTTGAGGACATTGGTGAAGCTAGGAGCCAGACACAAGTATTGAAAGAAACTGGAGAACATGTGCCAAGGATCACGCTATACAAACCAGTGAGCAGGTGGTGACACGAGCACAGCTGGATAAAGCTCACATAAAGGAATGACGCAAAGAGGTAAATACCAAAAGTCGACACCATAGCTGCAATGAGTGCGCCGACCGGGGGTTTGAAGAACGTGGCTATGATTTCCGAAGTTGTCTTAGACTTCAATTCGTTGGGTATATTCTGGTGGGGTATCATTGTCACGCATACGGGCCCCATGGTATGAAAGAACTCACCGCAAACGCTTTGACTGTAAGGGCCAACGAACACACGAGCAAGTAAACAGCCATGAAAGCATACACCCTAGCGTCTTTGTCAGCGATCTGGTCAGCGGGCACAGAAACGACGCACCATAGAGTGATGGTGTACGCAGCACGTTCACCCTTTGGTCTGTTGCCTAGAGCCAAAACGAACTTTCATTGGGGTTAGCGAGACTCGGCACTCCTATGCAAGTTGACACCCACCTGTATAGCTAGAAATCCGAGATAAATCCATTTTAACGCTAGGTTGACCCAGTGAGTCTGACGGTGGCAAGTCAGGACAGTACGAGTATTTGAGAGGAGGGGGACTCACGATCACGAGGCCCGTGTGGTTGTTGCCACCAAAGAACACGAGACCTTGGCTCGGCAGAAGATCGATAATAATGCTGAATGTCAACCAGATATTCGCGAGAGCGAACCAAGAGAAAATGAGTGAGAATACGTTGTACTTAAGAGGACTTTAATTATCGGCACAAAAAATAAATAATAGGACGCGACGTACGAGGGCTTGGATGTGGAAGAAGAACATGCGGATGATGCCGTGGTTGGATTTATACAATCGGAAGAAGTGCACGACAGCATACTGTGACATAGAATGAGTATGTGCACGGGATACAGCCCGACATAACCCTCACGATGGATGCAGCAAATGAGCCATTTAGCCATCGGCGGCGCTGACCAATTAATTCCGGGGCACTCTCGGGTACGTCTGTCTCGGCCTTGGAAGGCTTGACATAGGTGAGTGTCCACTTTGCTCCGGCTTTGGCTACCAGCTCGAAGCAGAGGATTCGATCTTCGGCCAAGAACATGTTCTTAGTGAAGATATCCATTCCGTAAACTCCCTTGGGACCAAGGCGGTCCGCGAGCGAGTGGTCGCCATGAAAGTATTGTTCGAGGGGTCTGCCTTGGATCGCGCGGTACCGATACGCAGAGAAAGCGCCAGGAAGCACAGACACATAGCCAAAGCTACTCTCGAGTGGCTTGTCCAGAATGTTTGACATTTTGTATTCAAAGTTCTGTGCCGCAACGAGTGGGTTGAGTAGTTTCCTGCCCTTGTTGATCATGGCGTGAATTTCCCCACAGCAACCGCCAAGATGCTCGTCATTGTAGAACGCTTCCCAAAGATAGTATATGGATTTGTGGCCAGGTTTGGTGCCGGCGTCAATAAGGACGCATATCTCAGGCTGGAATCATACTATGATTAACACTGGAGCACGAAGGCTGGTGCTTTACGCACCTGTAGCATCCGACCGATGGCATTGAAGAGCCAGCGATGGGAGTTGATTTTCTTCTGATTCTTTGCCTTCAAGACAAAGATGATTTGTACTGGGACGAGGTTGTTAGGATCCTCGCCATGAGGCAGGATAAGCTTCGGGGATGCATCCACCGAAATCTGGGTGGTGTACTGGACAGGACTGAGGTCAGTATAAGACCAGGAACTAGAGAGATGAGGTAACCTCGAAGATATGGGCCACAGTATCTTTATCGTCAACCTGTTTCTTCATGACGCCGTCTTGATACACGCCAATGGTGGCGAGAAGATCTAAAACGGTTTTGTCCATAGGCTCCAGGCCATCGACAATCAGAGCGACAGTGATTCTCTGCCAACCGGGAACGCCCTCCTCCGCACTGCGGCGCCAGTACTTTGACTGTTTGGTCCTACAGATATCGCGAATATTCAACATGACCCCATGAAGCGTGCGAGAGTACAGGGTCTTGTCCTCATTGTAAGAAGTGACGGCGATAAGGAGTTCCGTCTCGCGATTATACATCTTTGTCCGGAGGGACCATCCGTTCTCCTCGCTGAATTCATCAGGATCACATGTGGCGGCGCTGTAGCGCATATGCCTGGGCAGAGTAGATGAGATTGGGGTTAAGGGTCCGTATAGCGTACTCACGAGAATTCGGTTGTCTTGACGCCGGATTTCCACTTGTCCTCGACGGCACTGTAGACAGGTGTGGGAACTGGGTAATCCGTGATAAAGTTACCATTTGTCAGTCTGACAGTCTTCTTCACACCACGTCGGATGGTTTGCCGGCGACGCCATGCAGTATCGACACCGTTGGACGAATTAGAGGCAACGGAGATGGGACGGGCATACGGGTCGCCATACTGGCTGGGGTCGATCGGCCTGGGGAAAGTGAAATGAGGGGGATAATACGATTTGACATGATGCTCTACACACCCTGGAGGGTAAAAGCCCCCAGCAACGTTGCCACCAGTAAGTGGTTGCTTTTCTAGCTCCTCGTCATCATATTGTCGGCCTTGTCCGCCAAAGTCTTGGGGGAGTGATGTGGTAGACTCGAATGGCCTGGGTTGGGGCTCTTGAAAACGTAGGCCTTGATGCCCGTCCGCGAAAGGATCTGAACTGTAGTTAGAGTCTTGGGGGGGCAGTGAGGTGAGTGGATGACGGTCAGACATGAAGGAGGGAGGGTTGTGAGTTGTTGGGCGAAGCCAAGCCTCGTTTTGTTTTACAGTAACTCGGTAACGAGGCAGTGAGTCGTTGTTTGATCGCGCGCGCAGTCACCACTGACACGGGACACACACACAGCATTCCGTATTTTATGATACCGTCCATTTGATGGTCAAACTCTTTTCGTTACTATTCTCCGCGGTTTGATGAGACAGCTTTCAGCCAGTGTAACCTACACCCAATGTATGCTGTACGGTGACCGTGGCCGCACCGGCGAGGGCGGCGGTAGGAATACGCCGGTCAAGGCACCGGTGCCTCGCCGTTATTTTCTATTTTTATCAAAAAAAAACTTCATTGAGTTTGAGCCACGCACACCATGTCAGATCCAGGTCGAACAGCTCCTGCTCCTCCGAGAGCACAGAATGTCCGGGAAGAGGATTCTCCACTTCGCAAGTTCATCGCTGTCCTACAGGTCTGTACGAATCCCCTCGCAACAACCCTCACTCACTAAAGCCATACTCTCGTCCAGCAAGTCCTCCTCATTTACGCAGTGACGCAGTTCGGTGAGATATCCACTGCCTTGCCCCACCCACCGATCCGTGCTTACAGAAACTCAGCGGGCAACTTCTTTAGCTCAAAGACTTCCACTACGCAGCCTTCCCCCGTGATACCCGGGGGCAGCCCCGACCCTGTGCAAGTCGATCGGGTTCCCCCATCTGTCCAGCCCGCAAAGGCACACCTTGCTTGGCCGTTGGGAGTCCCGGTCTCTTTATATTTTCACTTATCAACAGACCCTGCAGGGGAAGCGTTTGCCGGTCACTCAAAAGAGACAGGTTTGCCTCACTTTGTTTGGCATGACATCACCTTTGGGAATTGGAGCGAAGCCCGAACGGTCGATTACAACGTGCACTTACCTGAGGTGCGTGAATTATGATTATGATTTGGTGGTGCTAAAGTTACCCATGCAAGACCGTTCAACACAATGGATCATTATGGGCGCATATCTTCCTAACCAAGGACAACGCAGACCCGGACCCTTCCAGCCCAAAATACAGACAGGATTCTGTTCACCATGTTAGCAAACGTGCGTACGGAAAGCTCAGCTGCGCGAATTTACCCACCCATAACTGTCTAGTCTTGACTCGCTATCTTCCCAAAGCCAAAATCCGCAAACAGAGGAACCTTTTACAGGACAAGGAATGGACAGATGGACAGGAAGAACCTGAGGTGCGGTCTGGATCACCGCTCACCGTTAGCTCGCTCTAATCTGACGGACAGGTTCCGGACACGATTGTTTCCTTCTGGCATCAGGTTTGTTCCTCGATGAACCTCGTGCACAAGGCTCTTTATGCACATCATCTTAGAACTTGACCTTGGCTCTTGTCTCCGATGCTACTGTTCTGCAATATGCTCAACTTCCTCCTCCAATTGCAGAACGTGTGTTTATGAATCATCAGCCTGTTCCACACAGAGTTTTGACGCACAAACAGATGTTCATATGGTTCCTGGACTACGAGACGAAACCGGCACAAATGGTTACTACAACCCAATCATCTTTCCCAACGAGTTCTGGCACCTCAAGTCTCAATACGTCGAGATTAATGACACCACAGCAATAGTCCCCCTACAAATCGTATTTCAACCGATGTCATATTTCAAGTTCCAACTCCTTGCCTCGATGACCTTTGGTTTCCAAGAAGCCGTTAAACAACAAGGCGGGGGCTCAGCCGCGGAGATTGACGAGGTTAAGCGCATGCTTATCGAGACAAATCCTTGGTTCTTGGCTCTGACTGGTGTCGTGAGCGTGCTACATGTGGTGTCAGTCATTCATGCCTATGCGCTTTGTTTCCTCACAAGATCTTAGGTTCGAGATGTTGGCATTCAAGTCCGATGTCTCTCATTGGCGAAAGAAGGACGAGCTTACCGGTGTTTCAGTCCGGTATGTGTCTGATGTGAATTTTATTCACAACCGCTAATTCGAACCATCTAGAACGGTGGGGTTACATAATTCCCAGAATACCCCGTGCATACTGATGCTCTCGTTGTACAGATCATCACAAACGTTTTCGTCCAATTAGTGATCCTCCTGTATCTCATCGACAACAACACGGACACGAGCTGGATGATCCTCATGGGCTCGGGCATGGGGTTACTTATAGAAGCTTGGAAGGTGGGTTGTGTCCTTGTGCGCGTGCATTAACGATTAACCCGGTCTTGGACTCCGAGAACAGATCACAAAGGCTATCGATATCAAGGTCGTTGCCTCTCAGCCAGGGTCTGTACTACCTTGGAAAGTGGTGTTCGCAGGTAAGCCCACGAGACGTTGACGATATCATGTTAGTTACCAACGACCCAGATAAACATGTGCTCAGCGAGGATGAAAAGAAAACGCAAGAGTATGTTATACTCTATTCTTAACTTGTCGCCAGATCTAACTTCGTTGATGGAAGGTACGACAAACTAGCTTTCCGCTATGTGTCATACGTTGCTCTACCTGCTCTTGCTATCTATGCCGTCTACTCCTTGCTTTATGAGACGCATAGAGGCTGGTACAGTTTCGTTATTTCGACTCTGACGTCTTTTGTGTACATGTTCGGCTTCGTACGTGTGGCAGCTGCTCTCCAAAACCTGTTCAATCTGACAGAGGGTGATTGCTGCAGGCCCAACTCATTCCTCAACTCATCATCAACTATAAGCTTAAGGTGAGGCGGGACGGTTTACTCTGTCCGTTCCAGCCTAACGGATTGACGCTAGAGCGTGGCACATATGCCAATGAAGTCGATGGTGTATAAGACATTGTCGACAGTAATTGACGACCTGTTCGCGTGAGTATTTGAACCTGGTGGGATCGATTCATTACGATAACACCACACGCGGACTAGGTTCATAATCAAGATGCCGATTTTACATAGACTGGCATGCTTCCGGGACGACGTTGTATTTTTAATCTTTTTATACCAGGTGAGTGCGTTGATTTTGTCCATTTCATTGCGTTAAGTTGTATAGCGTTGGATATACCGTATAGACCCGAAGCGGGTAAATGAGTATGGACAGGTGTTGGTGGAAGAGGAGAGTAAGAAGGACAGGTAGTAGTTGTGCTTGTGTCGGCCCGGATCATACATGTGCCAACGACCCACGCAAACTCAATGTCATTTTATTTTTTCTTTGAACATGTCCTCCAACTATGCCTGTCCCTGCCTAAACGTCCTCATCGCCGTACAAGCTCCTCCACCACCGGATACACCTCCTTCTACACCCACTGATTCAAATTATCATCCTGTTTACGTCGGTGAGGAGGGAGTTTCCATAGTAAGTATCCTTGGCTTTCTTGACTTTTCTCTCCGATTTCTTTTGCAAACCATTGAATCCTTTTTGGCCCCTTAGGTTCATCCTCAGTTGACCCTCAGGAGTCGAACGCACTCCGAACCCGAGTTTAAGTCCGCACTCCTTTTCCGTAGACATACATCCTTGACTTGTCTTATATGTCGCACGTCTGTCTACCGCGTCCTCCAGCTGGTCCCACCCGACCTGGACGCCGGAGAAGGTCTCGTATTACCTACAGAAGAATGGGTCGAGCAAGAGGTCTTGCGTAGTGGGTCTGGTTGGATCGAGTTGGCGAAGCAGTGCCTTGTGAGCCCCTTAATCCGGTCACATGAATGGGGCCAGCGTGTTACTCACTTTGTCTCGATTCAAAGACAGATGAATCAATGGCTCAACTACGAGCATCGGATGCGTATTCACCCGTGTTTCGCGTAGCACTGCCCGCGCGACTCGTTCATGTCCCAACGTCTCCACTCTTCTCCGCTTCACATCCGTCATCACCAAAGCCTCCGCAGCCTGAGCCTCCGCACAATGTCCTCCCCCCTCTATCTCCCCTATTTCCACCCCCTCCGTTTGTTCCGTCGCATCCGGCCTTCGATCACCTTTCAACCATAGCACTTCGGCGATCTGACCAGCTCCGAAAAATTGCTGAAGAGCAGGTTTCCCAGATAGTCCGGACTCGCGTTTCAGAGATCGAGAAAGAGGAGGCAGAGCTAAGACGTCAAGTCCAGCTGCTGTGGGCAGCGTTCCGAGAAGCCGAGTCCACTCTGGTCCAAGAACAGAGACTGCAATCGCCAAGTAACCAGCCCATTGCCACTGATTCCGCTATCGTACCCCCACTGTCGCTGGCTTCTCCGGTTGCGGTCAATGACTTTATCCCAGTCTCTACCGTCAAGTCGTTTTCGTTAATCCGTGACACAGCTCCCTCCGCTCTATCAACATCTCTCGCAGGCTCTTCATTCCGTCATCCAAAGGCTTCAAGCGAGGGTAGACATAGTACTTCCCCAATAGCAGCGTCGCCATCCAGCCCTCTTCCCATTGGTCCAACACCTGTAGGGAGCATTAGCTATCGAGACCCGGTCAGACGTGATATGAACGAAAACAAGGATATCGCGACAAGCTTCAAGTATACCGTGGACATGGAAACAGAGAGAAACACGCGTACGAAACAATATCAGTCTCTCTCAAATATCAAGTCACCTCGGGTGAACTCGAAACTTACAAGCAACGCCAATATCGCAGTCTCTGATATGACGGAGCATCCTGGGCCAGTGCCTGGCCCATCCACGTCACACAATCGGGCTCTACCACAAGAGTCCCTCAGTCCCTCGGGGTCAAAGGGCAAGCGCAAAGTGACTTTTGATATCAAGCCCGCCGTCTCGGGGGGAGGGAAGAGAAGGACCGAAGTCCTTGAGCAACAAGGCGAAGGTCAATTTAAAGCCCTCCTTAGCGCCTGGGGCCACTGGTCTGACTCCCCTGTGCAGCTTCGATCTTTGATCTGGAGGATGACGACTCCGATGCATGTCCAAGAATTGCCCCAGATGGACTAATTCTTCCTCTTCGCGAACCAGTTGATAACCCCCCACGTCCATCCCGCCAGGCACGGGTTAGTAGTAACCCGGCTCTTCCTCAATCTCTGCAAATGCTACGGCCTGCATCGCTGCCGGCTACAGTCGCTCTTCGAGCCTCCGACACCCCACAACCCAAACCTTCTTCATCGGTAAACGAGGGCCCATCATTTGCCATCGAAGAATCTAAAGTAGATGGCGATGAGAACTTGAGCCAGCGTGATAAGGAGCTCGCCCGCCTTGTCAACGTTATCACCCCGAGCCATCGAAGTGCTTGGAAAAAGGACAGTAGATCGTGGAGGCTTTTTTTCGGTGCTGGCAACGCGGAAGATACTGCCCCCGAGTCACCTGACAGTGAAACAGAAGCTACCTCTGTAACACACGATATTGATCGTAACGGTAACTATGGTGCGAGTCCAAGTCTATCTCAATGTCCAATGACCACTCACGGATCGTTTCTTCGAAGAAGCCTTGTCAAATTCTGGGGTCTCTGCGTCTCTACCAATTTCCATTGCTCTAGTCCCACGGAGTCGTGTCAAAAATCACTCTTCCGACGAACCGGACGCCAAGACAATCCCAACCTCGACATCGGCTGGCTATCGTAAAGCGTCGTACGCAGCACGCGACCGCAGTCGTTCTTTAGATCCCGGGGCACTGGATTTTGAGACGATTGGCGAGGAGGAGAGCATTGATGGCGATGACGGCGACCCTGGCTCGCTCAGCCGAGGTCGGCGTCGTGCGTTGAAAATTCTGCAAGCCCGCAGCACACTGCCTGCTGAAGGTATGTGGCGGAGCTTGGCGACGTAGGGCTTCCCTGAGAGTGTTGTCTTGTCTTCCCACTCATCCGACGGCTCACAACTTTGCTCCATCTAAACTTTGCTTATTGCTGTCCTTTACAAGTTGTAACCGTGTGCATCACGCATCACTTTCACGCTATGCACTCTGTCATTTGTACACACACGCAGTACTCTAGTTTTCATAGGTGTCTCAAATATAATTGTTTCGCTGGGCTAAGCTACGTACAGCTAGCTGTGTAGGTCAGCTTTGCGAGAACATAACTATTTTGGGTGGGGGGTTAGCTGTCTGACTAGCTCCTGCCTAGGATAATGATAAATCTTAATCAATGGTAGTCGTATCGGAGGCAGCGGGTGGGCTTTGGCCTAAGGCAACCTCCCGGTCAACTTGAGAAACAATCGGTTCCACTTTTGATTCGTCGTTCAGCTGCGGCTCCTTCTCTTCTGCCGAGGGTGGCGGGGCCTCCTTGACGCAACGGTCGCATTGGCAGGCAAACCGCCATCCACGTGCGAGCTCCTTGCGACGGCGGTACCTCGCCTGGACGACGTCCTCATCGTCGTGCACGGAGGCGTCGACGTAAGAGACGGTTATCTCGTCCCCGGCTTTGACATCGCGCGTGGCGACGAGGTGCATCTCTGAGTCGCCGTTCTCGAAAGCCGGTCGGGCGGATGGATCACACGAATGGGAAATCTAAACGTAGGGGATTATTATCATGCGTCGTCTTCTCTCCCCAATATACAAAGAAAGGGGGTCACTCACGTAGGATGAAACGGCAAAGAACCCGGCTCCCACTTGACGCGCCGTGCCATTGGGCGTTCGCGTCAACTCGACGTCTTCTGGTCCGACACTGGGCGGGGGCTGCGGGTGCAAAATCGTCATCCTCGTGAGCTCAAGACGATGTGCGTGCGGGAGTGTGTAATCGAACCTTGTCGTCTCGACCACCCGAGAACGAAATGCCGTAAGCATTATACGCCATCTTCCCGATGAGCACGGTGTACCGCTCGTTGGTCACAAAGTCTTCCAAGCCCTGCAGATTCGCCTTCAAAATGGCCCTGAGCTGCTCCGCCTCGTCCTCTTTGGCATCCAACTCGAGCTCAAGGAAGCGAACCCGTTCCACGTGATCGAAGAGCGTATACCCGTGCCCCGTCCATTCGTCGGTTTCGGTCGGAACGGAGGGATGACCGGCAGGCAGCAGCTTCACGGTCTCGTTGACGACCTGCCTCGCGATGAACCGCGCGACGAGGGTGACGCGTGTCCTGCCGCCAGATTCTTGGACAAAGCGAGCGAACGCTATCTGCGCGTCCTCGCGCTTCTCGGCAAACGAGGGGTCCTCTTTGGGATTGAGTTCGACAGGGATAGCGTACTCGGGGCCGAAGAGCAGCGATTGAGACTCGGCTTTCAGCTTCGCTTCACATTCCTTCGAACAGAACGCGGACGTGAGCCGGTCTCCGTCGGGTCTTAATGCGGCACCGTCGTCGATCTGACGGAGACACTGGGAGCAATGTGACCCCTTCCCCTCCAAATCCGGGTCAAGAACTGAGACGATTGGTCGCTCCTGTGCCGCCGAGTCAGTCAACTCGAATCCTCAGCGCGAGGTGGATAACGCGTTACTTTATATATGGTCTCTCCGGCGGTAAAATCTCTGTCTGCGACGAGAATACGCTTGAGAGCCTTAGCACCACTTGGATCGCTTATTTCGACAGTCTTTGTCGAGACGCTCATTTGTTTCGGAGGGAAAACTTCGTAGTAACCTACCAAATCAAGAATCACATATCTCAGCTTCAGACGATGGCTCGTTAGGTTTTTGGCTCACCTTCAACACGACCTTTGACCTACCCATAGACAAATATATGAAACAGAAAAGGATGTATATTAGAACCATGAGATGCAACAATGACAGTGGCAGCAACGAGTACATTGAGCCCTTGTGCCCCACGAAGGATATCATGCGGTGGGTGGTGTCAGGCTTCCAGGATCCGTGACCTGGTCCCAATCCAGCGATGAGGCCTCCGAAGGCGGGCCACGCTTAGACGTACTCCCATCATCCTCAGATATTGTAGAGTGTGGCAATGTGTCGACATCAGCCGATGGTGAAGGATCACTTACATCGAGGCGCATCATCTCCAACACCATCTAGAAGATTTAATATAAGGCTCAAGTTGAGGAACGAATGTAGTGCAACACACTTTGAAAACAGGCTCGGGTACAGTGTTCTGGAAGATCATAATCAACTCGACGGGCGAGGGATAAACCCGAAGGGCTCTGAAAAATGCTAGCGCTGCCTCGATAGCAAAGTCGGGCCCTGTCACAGGACAAGTAAGCAGATGTGCCACTGCAAAGGCAAGGCGCGCAAAACACACCTTGGGCACAGAGCGCTTCGCCTTTCTCGACTTGCGCCATAAAATATTTCTCCCGCTCCTCCGGCGTTGTTGGAACCTGATCGTCCTTAACGCTCTTCATCGCGGCAAGAATTTCAGCGGTGGGAACGCTGGCATCGCCGAGCGGATTCTCAGACGCAGGGGCGGACGCGGCTTCTTCAGCGACAGACTTGTCGAGTTTCTTTTTTTCTTTGCCTAAACGGAGATGTAAAGGGGTGAAATGGTGCATGACACGAAGTCGGACGTACGCAGTCGTTTCCGAAACCCTGCATCCGTCCTGCGCTTGTGATCAAAGTAGACGGCATATGCCAATGCACCGATTCCCGCAACAGCCAAGGCTGTCAGAGTTCTACTGCTAGTCGCTGGTGCCATATTTTAGCGTCGAGGAGAAGAGACAACACGATCCGGTTCCGTCACGGTGACACCGAGGAACGCGAGTGTCCTTTCTAAATGTCACGAAAGTCACGCACGTCACGTCACAGTCATTCCGGTGCACGTGTTCCATCACGTGATTAAACGCGCCTATCATAATACTTGAACAGGGACTCTCACTCGCAGAGACTCAACACGACTCAATATTGTACTCAATGTCTGACGCATTCATCAAAGTCTCCTTTCAGGAAGACAGGGACGGTGATCCCTTGATTGGGCATTGGATAGACCAAGGTATGTGTTTTTTTCAAACCAAGCAGCCACAATATCCCGTCTTACCTTTCATAGGATCTGCGAAGCATTCCTCGCCGCTTGTGCTCTTGTGAGACGAGAAACTATGAATTTCCTGCTTAAACCTACCATATTTTTCGGACAGGTCTCAGCTTCTCCGGAAAATATACCCCAACCACTCTCTCGTAGTGACACAGGACTCCCGCCTGGATATCCTTGCCTTTCCAGACGTATATGCTCAACCTATCTCCCCATCTGATCTCATAACGAATGCCTTTTTCGCTTCACTTCCCAAAAATGCTGGCCCTGTCCCCGGAATTGTGTTTGACTCAGTAGAATATGGTGCATTCAAGGTCGCCTGGCAGGTAAGTTCGTCAAGAGCTTTATTGAGATCCCACATAGTAAGCACGTACATCAGGGGAAAGCATTCATCTTGTACATCATGCGGGTACGTTCCTATGCTGGTGTCCTCTTGGGCTATTAACGAGCAACTGCTTCACCCTAAGTGGCCACTAGGTCTTGGAGTAACCACCGAGCATTTCATCCTTCACGAAGGTCCTGCCACATCTGCCCGTGAACTTCTCTTGGCAGCTGGCGTCTGGTCCGATCAACTCCACAACGAGATATGGGTCTATAACCAAGGATGGATGAAGAACGCTGGTCTTTGGCAAGAGATTCAGAAGGCCAGCTGGGATGCAGTAATCCTCGAGGAAGACTTCAAGCGGGCTGTTCAGAAGGACGTCCTCGGCTTCTTCTCATCTAAGGATACCTACAAGGAGCTCACTCTTCCCTGGAAGGAACTTCGCAAGCTTCTGTCCTAGGCCCATTCCTTATCTAATTACATTCCTTACAGCGTGGGCTTATTTTCCATGGACCACCTGGTGAAGATTACGGCTCTTGGTATGTGTGCCTGCGCTGACGCCAAATAGGGAATGGGAAGACCATTAGTGTCAAAGTCATCATGAAGGAGTGTTCGGAAAGAGGTTTCAGCCCGATGTACGTCAAAACGTTCAGTCGTATGTGCATGAGTTTCCTCGTTACCTATATCATAACGCTGAGTGCTGTCCTTTCCCAAGACTATTTCGGAGATGAGTACGCCATCGCCGAAGTATTCAGTAAGGCCCGACAAAATTCGCCTTGTGTCATCATCCTCGAAGATCTTGATAGTCTGGTCAACGATCGGAACCGCTCTTTCTTCTTGAATGAGTTGGACGGGCTGGAGGGGAATGACGGGCTTCTTATCGTCGGGTCCACGAATCACCTTGATCGGCTGGACCCCGGATTGTCGACTCGACCGAGCCGCTTCGATCGCAAGTAGTACGTGGCCACTGCTTTGATGCGGTCAGACAAGACTTCTATGCGACACTCCTGCTAAGAGATTGCTCTTTTCTCCAGCCTATTCGACGATCCCAACAGGGCCGCCCGAGTACTCTACGCCGAATACTGGCAAAGAAAGCTCAAGGATAACAAGGACGTGTCTTTACCCGACCCACTTGTGATAGTAATCGCCGAAGAGACCGAAGGCTTTAGCTTCGCATATTTGAAGGAAGCTTTGTATGCATTTCTTGCATATTGCATGCGTGCTGGCTTGCTCAGTCCAAAGCCGTTTTCTCTAGCGTTTCTGCATTGGTGACGCTCCTCGCGGAGAAAGAAGACGGGCACATCGTCACATTCGAGACTGTCATCAAGAAGCAGATCAAGGCACTTCGCAAACAGCTAGACGAAGGCTCCATCAGGCGTGAAAACGCTGATGGCAAACCCCCAGCTGAGATACCAGTGTTCCCTCGACCTCGAGTTCCAACAGAGAAACCGGACATTGCGCTTGCGCTTGAGCACCTCTCCCTAGCGTCGAGGCAAGCCGCAAATAAGGCGGGGCCTATCTTCCCCGCGCCCAACCGGGACATCCGAGGTTTATTGGACGGCCTCCAAAGGAACGCAGGTGGCTCTTCAAGTTGGTTCTGAATGTTGTCAGTGTACCAGATTAGATTAGATGTGTACCGTGGGAATTTTATACATTGTGTGGATCCGAGTCCGCAACCTCGGGTTGTACAGTGTGTTGAGTCCGTGTCGTCAAGACGTCAAATATGACACCAGCTAAGAAGCCCTCAAACTCCCAGGCAGATGCTGGTGAGAAGAAGAAGGAGTACAAGTATCAGCAAGAGATTTCCCAGATGGTGGGCTCTCAAACGTGATCACTAATGACAGCCCCGCCTAACCGCCTTGTTTACAGATGTTCGTCTTCGGTGAGATCCAAGAACCACTCACGGAAACGGTCAATCTTGTGGAGAATATCATCAGAAGTCAACTTGTCGAGCTTGTGCGCCCCCTTGTACATCCATGTATTCAGCCTCTGACCCACGCTTCAGATTATCCAGGCTCGTGCACTGGCAAACAGAAGGAATGCGCGGTATTTATCTGCTGAGGACCTCATCTTCCTTATACGGCACGACCGAGCCAAGGTTAATCGACTGCGGACTTACCTCTCGTGGAAGGAGGTTAGGAAACACGCCAAGGATTCTAACGCGGACGGAGGTGCAGGAGTTGAGGTAGAGACGCTGGAAGATGGGACAGACGGTGCGAGCGGTTCACTTTTCCACTTGCTATCTTCCCGCGGGTTTATTCTAATGTCCCGTCATGAACAGACAAGTTAACGGCCAAGGCCCAGAAGATTACCATAAAGCTGCCGTGGGAGGTCACCACAATATACTCTGAAGCCGTTAAGCAAAGCGGTCATCAGTCGGACGACGAAGAGGACGAGGACGATCTGGAAGCGCAAGAGGCCTCGCTCGAACGCTTGAAGGTAGGCTCGCAGAGCGTATCACGTCCGTTTGCTCTCATGATCGAATACACAGGAAGCGGACGACGTCACGAAACAAATGACGCGTGAGGAATATCAACATTATTCAGACTGTCGACAAGCATCGTTCTCGTATCGCAAAGGTTCGTGATACGGAACATCCCTGAAACCTACCGTAGTATATCGAGCGACCTTCCTCGCAGCCAAGCGCTTCAGGGAATTCCTGAACTTGCCCTCACATCTCGACCTCAAGTCCAACGACGATACCACCGACATTGTCGGCTTCCTCGCTTTCGAGATGGTCCGCTCTCTCACGGTCGCAGCGCTGGACGTCAAAAAGGCGTTGGAGGAGTCCTACTTTCGGGAGGATCACAGCGCGTCGCCTCTCCTGGGCAAACGCAAGCCCAATATTCCGGGGCTTGATTCCAGCAACAAACGCCGCCGTGAACATTCCGCGGACGACGCCGAGATTCCGCTCCCCGTGAGCTCGCTGTTCGTCCAACCTCCGGAGGCCCGAACACCACTCCGGCCGGAGCACATCCAGGACGCCTTTGCGCGTATGCAAGGCGACTGGACCCAGAGCCGATCCGCTGGCATGCGCAACTGGCGGGGTGGTCTGGTTCGGACGGGTGTCAGCCTTATCTGAACTTTCATATTGTGCTATACTTGGGTCCTCATACATACACCGCTTTGCATTTGTATAAATCCATGTACATTAATTACAGACATAGCTCGTTTGGTGAAGCCTTCTAGAACAAAAGAGATGCGGCCGCATCCACATTCCCCCCCGCGGCATCTAGGGTACTAATTGCTACCTCTCTGCTGACACCCAGGTCCATCAGGATACGAATATCGCGTTCTGAATAACGTTGAGCCGGAACAGAGGATTGAGGGGCACGAGACCGTGATGGACCAGCTGCAGGAGATGCCCCCAAAGTCCGTCCTGAGCTCGAGAAACCGTCGCGAGATGCCCGCGGCGGGGCGGCACTTGGGACTGGTGCTTCAAGTACTTCTTCTACTACACGACTCTTTTCCGGAAGTTCGTGCTCCGAGAGGAAACCAACCTCGCGACCTTGAATGCGAAGGACATTCTTTTCGAGGTCGATGCAGGCTTGGTGTGCTTTCAACATGTCTAAACCGAACAGGAGATCGACGTCCCGACCCTGCATCATGTCCAGCTAATGCTCTTCGATCCCAATCTAGAATAACATACCTCCATTATGGTAAAAGCGCAAGGGAGGAAGAGATCCGAAAGTTTTAATTGCGCGCTGTGTACCCGACCAAGAATTTTGGCGGTACCGACACCACGGGCGATGCCTGAAAATCTTTCGTCCACGAGTCGCATGAGTCTGAGCTTTGTTAAATCATGATAGCATCAGGAAATAGTAACTATTGCCATACCCGCAAGCCTCGGCACATTCAGGGCTCACTGAGGAGCCATCAGGGATAGAATTGGTAGCCAATAAGCCAAACTCACTGATTGTTTGTTGCGCGCCGCTGTCTACAAAAGCCTTGACGGGATGCCCATTGACCTCCACTGGGATGCTGGCATTGATGATGTAGAGATCGTTTAAAGATACGTAAGCGCTCACGTACTAAAGCATTGTAACTCGCCCAAAACTTTCAGGAGAGTATTCAAGTGCATGCTCCAGGTTCTCGAGGACGGCCTCCTGGCGTATCGCCTCCTCGATTTTCCGTTGCGCCTCGACATCGTACGGATCGGCATTGAGACGTTCTATCTCCACGAGCCTCTGCTGCTCGATGGAGGCCCTGCGCATGCTGAGTTCTCTCAAGAGTTGAGCAAACCGCTCGGGGTTCGACCGAACCGCGGCTGCCACCTCCGGCTGTGTCTATAGCGGGTACAGGTAAGGCAGGATTTGAAAGGCGAAGAAGGGACGGTGTCGCCGTACTTCTTCCAGCTGCCTCATAAGTTGGGGATCGCCCAGAATTTGCAATCTTATCGTCTCCGCATCTTGTTCCGCTCTCCTACTAGAGACCTAGTAAGCGTTGTAACCTTTCATGCCCAGATGCGTCCCAATGGCCCACCTTCCACCGACGTTGACCCTTCTTCGCAGTAGTAGCATCGCGTTATCGCGAACGCCAAGTCCTTTCATGGTAGCCTTCGTATTATTTAGTTCCCGTCCCTCGTGTGATATACTCTGCTCATTGACCGGAATTCCGGACTATTGCAAGGAGAAGCATGAGATCGGACTGTCCACCCGTAGTGGGCAACTTACTTCAGCCTCGAGCAATGCCATCACATTCTCTAATTCCATGTCTGGATCGATATCAACACTGTAAGTTTGCCCGAAATCATTCACGAATGTTAGCCGCATAGATGAACGTGGTGGTATTAGACAGGACGAGTAGCAAGCCTAATAAAGTGAGACCTTTCCGGTCCGGACCACCGCCAAAGCCATCAATTATACTATTCGACCACTCCCTCTCCCAGCAAGATAAGCCGGTGACAAGTGCGAGCTACGGATGAACGCTTCAGTAATCAACCCTGCCGGTTGGTTGGCACACCTACAAGCGCGAGCCGCCCGTACGAATATTCGATGAGAAGGCACTCTCCAACTCAGAGTTTAGACTCGCTTCTGATTAAACGCCCAAGCATTTGAGTGAGGTCTATACTAACATTGAAACAAAAGGAAACCTGCACGGACCGCTCAAATCGCTGAAACTCGACGTAGAAGAACCGGGCGTCGCCTTGACTGATGGCCCATAGCGCATAAGGGGCTGCGTCTTCACCCCCGCGCCCGGTCCTGGTGAGGTTGCACTGGAGGAGGCTGCGGGTTTGGCAGGTGCGATATGTCTGCTTGTTAGAGACTGTGAACTTTCTGGAGGCGGGGACGGTATGGACGGTATAGATCCGCGAGGTGAACTTGCACTTGAGACACTTTGACTACTACGGCTTGAATCACCAGTATTCGCGCCAGAGATTTGAGGAGATGAGCTTGGTGCGACGCGTCCTTGAGTTTGGGGCTCTTTTCCTTTCCGATTTTCCTTCGTGGAGCTCACAAGTCCGACGTTGTCCCCAGTCAAGAGCGTTTGCAAGTTTCTTAGTTTCTTGTCCAAGGCCTCCTGCTCCTCTAACCGCCGTTCGGCCTCTTCTTGTCTCTCGTCCTCTTCGTCCGACTCCGACCCGGAAGATAGGGGAGTGCCAGGTCGAAATACGGTCTGGTCGCGCCTGTGACCACGGAGGGTGAGAACAGAAGAGGAGGAAGGTCTATTCATCCGGGAAGGCGAGTTGCTGCTCAACGAGTTGAGGCGTGCCCGGACGCCAAGCGGGGTTGTCAGCCGAATGGACGTGGACAACTTGCCCAGGCTATCTCGACGACTTGCTCCTGAATTTCTCCGAAGAAGGTTGGGGGAATCCCCCGCACCTGACGGTTCCTCTGTATGTTGTAGTCCGCCTTGTACACTTGGCGGGCTCAACGAACCCTTGATAACTTGAAGTCCGCGTAGGTCCTGCTCGTATCGTACCTGTGCCCGGTAGAGTAGATACGGAAGGGGTACATCGAGTCGGGTGGCAAGCGCCTTCCCTTCCCCCTGATGTTAGCAACCAGAGCCAACGTCAAGAGTGAGCAAGAACACTCACAGTCCGGTGCGCCTGCCTCGGAACCACGAGATTTCGCTACGATCTCCCAGAGGTAGTTCTCTTTGTCCGTGGTCCACGATACCTGAATGAAAACGGGGACAAGCATTGACCTTCAGTTAGAATTAGCTGGCTGATTGACTCACTGGGACGGGATCAGGGAAGGGGTGCTCGGGTCGGTTGTAGGGCAAGCGGACTATTACTCGAACGGGTTGCGCCTGCATGATCTTAGAGTGACACTAGCAAAGGAGACAGACTGGACACAGCAGTGGATGGCGGGCCGAGTTTGAATGCACACACAAGCGACGCGCGACCGATGCACGTGTCCAACCGATTATCTCCTGTAGCTATCATAGGTTCATGAACTCGATACGCATTAATGAGGCGATTATAACGGTATCAGTTGGACGTGGTATGGTTGAAGACATGACGTGGGCGGCGAGGGGACGTTCTGGCAGGTTTTTTGGTTGTAAAATGGCTTTATTCACTCACACACATCGAATACCCAGAAAAGAAGACACTATGAATAACGAAACCATCTCTCTACTCTGTGCTTCACACTCCACCTAGTCCAGCACCCTCAATCCTTCCCGAGCCAGAAAAAGTATGGGAGTCTTCAAGACCATCCGTAGAGTAGACCTGAGGTGTTTGCGGGTTCTTAGACCACCAAGAGGCACAGGCAGTGCTGATAGAAGTACGAGGGGGACCGGGGTGCCGCGTGAGTATGGGAAAACATTTGGTATAGCCAATTGCGTTAGACAACTTCACAGTAAGCAAGCGTCCTGAGCGATAATGGATGAGGTCGAGGCCAATTGAAGTTCTCGGCATGGTCAAACGTTGAGTACTTTGAGTGTGAACTTCCAAAGGTCAAGTGATCAAGATGAGGGACTTGAGGTGACGCGAGAAGAGCATGGTCACTCCCCCGAAGGTCGCATTTATGCTAGCGCCGCCGCTGCGGACGTGAACGAGCCCGCCAATGCCGGGTCCATCCCTGTTCCTGTTCTGGCGAAGGAGAAAACGTAGGACCGTGTTGTGAGCGAGGACGAAAGCGAGCGCAAGGGCGAAGAACTGTCGTCATGATAGGCAGCATAATCGTAATTTTGATCCCCGTTCGGCACAAAACGACCACGCGACATCGAGTGGGATGAAGTGGTCACGTCCGGCAACAAAGTATGTTCCCAGCCAGGACAACACCCTTGACAGCCGTGGGAGTCAGAATGCCACAGCGTGGCTAGACGCTCGAATCGCACGCTCGCTCTAACCCCCAAAACACTCTTCAATCCAGTATGGCCGCTGCACAAGATGTGGAGCACGAGCAAATGTTCTTGAATTCGTGCGTAACTGGCAGTTGGCCCGTGAGTTTCTTGATAGTGACCCACTACACGGGCCAGCTTGGGTCCCTCGGCACCGCAAAACTCGGGAAGAGGGTGCGTCGATCCCGTAGCGATGCTCGCTCAAGAACCGTCCTTGGATAGCACTCAAATCTCCGGGAGCCTATCCCAGCTACGGGTTGAGGTGACTGGTATGTACTTAAATCCTAATTCGTTGATGCCTTGATAACCGTTTGTTCTCTTTGTTAGTCCTCCGAGCCCATAATGTTCCACGTATCAAGAAACAGCTTGGCCTGAAGAGACGGTTCTTTGTCACTGTAACCAATCATGCAACAATGAAGAAGACGGAAAACGTCCAGATTGATGGACAAATGGTGCAGTGGAACCAGAGGCTTGGTGCCTTGTAGGATTTTCCGTTTTCAATCTCATTTTTCGGCTAAAACTTCAGTTCAGTTCCACACAACGGTCTTCGCATCTTATACTGTGTCTTTATGAGAAGCGGTTCGCACACCGTGATATCGTTATCGGAACGCACGAGATATCGATACCTGTCGCGTCCCAAAGTGGTCCGTCTTTGTTTAAATTTCCCGTTCGTTCAACCTTGCGTTCAACTAACTGAAACATCTCGCGTGTAGATATCCTTTTTATTCTCAGTAATGGCGATAGGGGTGCTGGACAGTCGACGCACCCAGTCACGCTCTACTTGACGATCACTGTGTCAGCGAACATGCCCCCTCCGATCATTCCCAACAACCCCCCGGAAATACCGACCAAAGGAGACGACACTTCTGCAGAAGAAGCTACTAAGCCCTCTATGGCACCAGACTCCGGGGGTCCCATTCAGTCCACCGCCCCCGAACCTCGTTTACCCTCGCCAGATCACCCTTCCGTCGAGACTGGCACTCCTATGCCGGATGGCCAGGCAGAGATGTCGCCTACCGAGAAGGCTCTGATTGCTCTCCGTCGCGCCGACGGAGCTAAGAAGCCGATTGACCGAGCCAATACATGGAAAGGGGCTATTAGTAGAATCAAGTGGGTGATGGACACTGTTAGTCCAATTGCGGAAGTGCGCGCAATATCCATTTCACCTCTCCTCGACCGAGCTGACTTTCGCTCTCAGCTCCACCCGTTTGCAAAGATGGCACATGACTTGGTTTCAGCCATTCCCGAGGTGCATCTGTCTGCGTTATTGTCGGAAGGAAACACTTATGCTATGTTTGCTCGGGTGCCAGACACTCCTAGAACAGTATGAACGTGACGACAATGTCCTAACCTTACTTGGAGCCATGCACGACGCGTTTGATTTCGCGCACCACGAAGACACTTTGAAATTCATCAAGCCCAACTCAAAGCAGGCTAAAATCCTTACTCTCATGCTGCAGGATGTTTGTAATTGCGGTGACTTTATCCAATCGTATGCAAAGGACCCACAATTCTGTATGCTGTCTTCACCTCCTCAATTGACCGGTGTAAACGTTTGATTTTTAGGGAAGCGGACGTTGAAGAATATGGGCGGTGGAGCCACCGAAGAAATTGAGGACCTGTCCGCTGCCCTTATCGAACATCGAAGGGCTTTCTTAGATCAGGGTATCATCACCACGGAGATAACTGCGTTCCAGATTCTGGATGACGTGGGAATACTTTCGGCCAAGGTTGATTGGGTGTCTACTCGGCTTGAGTGGGTGTCAAGCCAAGTTTCAGACGCCGGTACATATTCCTGATGGCTTGGGGGTTTCTGAGTAATCGATCTGATAATCATTATAGAACTAGATGCAAAAATCAGAGAAATCCCATATGGAATTGGCTCGCGATTCACACCCGACAAGGGCTGTCTTACAGGAACACGCACGGCCTTCCTGAACTTCATTGTCAATTGGGTGAACGATCCCGCCTCGGAGCGTAGTCTCGTTCTTTTCGGGCGAGCAGGCACGGGAAAGTCATCGATTGCGCATGAGATCGCACGTCGCTTCGACAAAATGCATCGTCTTACGTCATCCTTCATCTTTTTGCGGAGGGAGCAATCCAAACGGGAGGCCTATCACCTCTTCACGACTCTTGCTCGCGGCCTCTCCGACCGCTATCCTACTTTTAAAACCGCGCTAGGAAGGGTCGTAAAGGACGACTCCTCTCTTCGAGTTGGAACCCGTGACTATGCTACCCTGTTTGAATCCCTTATCCTGAAACCACTTAAGGATCTGCACATTGTTGGTCCCATTCTTGTTGTGATCGATGCATTGGACGAGAGTGGGGATGTAACTGGTGGAAATGGCCTACACACATATCTTGCTCAAGCCCTCTCTCAACTCCCATCCCATTTCCGTGTGCTCATCACCTCACGACCCGAGCACGACATCGAGTCTGCGTTCGTCGGAGCTCCGTCAGTCCGCATCAAACACATGGATGATCTTGAGCTAGCTACTAAGACGCACGACGATATTCTCGCCTTTCTTCGGGAGAGGCTCCCTTCGGAGGAGTTCAGAAATTATGGAAACGCACTGGCAATAAAGGCAGAGGGATTGTTTCAGTGGGCAGCGGTTGCCTGCGGGTACATCCTTAAACCTCCCGGTTCCTTTGGTTTTAGCAAGAAAAAGTGCATAGAGCATCTTTTGAGACTCACCGTAGATTACTATAGGCAAGATCCGTTGGACGAGCTGTACAAAGAAGTCCTAGAAGGATATTTTATTCACCAAGAAGCACGACTTCTATTCCGCTCTGTCATAGGGCAGCTCATTACTGCATTTGAACCCCTCTCCATCCGTTCCCTGACCACTTTGCGATACCACACCTCCAATGACGGCGACTATTATGATTCTGTTGTTGAGATGCTCCGTCACCTCGGCTCACTGCTGAGTAATGTCAATTCAGCTGATCAAAACCTTCCCATGGTTCCTCTCCATACATCATTCCGCGACTTCCTCACAAGTGAAGAGGAGAGCGGTGGTTTTTGTGTCAGCCTTCAGGATGCTCACCGTCAATTGGCCCATTCCTGTCTTGGTCTACTGCTCAAAGATCTCAAATTCAACATCTGCAATCTCGAATCATCATATCTCGCCAACAAAGACGTCGAAGACGTCGACTCCCGTGTTGATGAATACATCCCACCCGCTTTATTGTATGCCTGTCGTTTCTGGGACGATCACTTGGAACATATTAATTTCGAAATCGATCTGTTTGTCCAACTTCGAACTTTCTTTGAGAAGAAATTTCTCTTTTGGCTGGAGGCCCTTAGCGTGACGAGCAATGTAGGTCTTACTTCGCCAGCGTTGTCGGCTCTGAATGTGTGGCTAGCACCTGGTCGAGGTGTGAGTATAATTGTTGATTCGATGAGGAAGGCGAACAACTAATAGCTACGATCGCAAAAGGTTTCTCAGACAGAGCTAGAGCAATTCAGGTCGTTCGTCAACGATGCCTCTGTCTTTATACGGCATTTCGGGATGGCCATGGCAAAGAGTGCTCCACATGTCTATCTTTCTGCTTTACCATTTGCGCCGACTCGTTCTCTTGTCTCTGCACATTATTCAGGCGCGTTTCCTCGAATCTTACGCGTGGAACGTGGGCGATTGTCTCATTGGCCAGCGTCGGAGATGGTGATCTCAAACGTTGAGGGCGAGGTCCATTCCATTGCACTCTCACCGGATGGCCAGCGCATCGTCTCAAGCTCAGACGATGGAACAATTCGTGTGTGGAACGCCACGACGGGAGAGACAGAGGCAGGCCCATTTACTGGACACGCGGGTTCAGTCAGGTCTGTGGCATTCTCGCCGGATGGCCAGCGCGTCGTCTCAGGCTCTGCTGATGGAACAATTCGTATGTGGAACGCCACTACTGGAGAGACAGAGGCAGGCCCATTTACTGGACACACTGATTCGGTCACTTCTGTGGCATTCTCACCGGGTGGCCAGAGCATCGTCTCAGGCTCTTACGATCGAACAATTCGTGTGTGGAACGCCGCTACTGGAGAGACAGAGGCAGACCCATTTACTGGACACACGTCTTCGGTCTGGTCTGTGGCATTCTCACCAGATGGCCAGCGCATCGTCTCAGGCTCGTACGATCGAACAATTCGTGTGTGGAACGCCACTACTGGAGAGACAGAGGCAGGCCCATTTCCTGGACACACGGGTTTGGTCTGGTCTGTGGCATTTTCACCAGATGGCCAGCGCATCGTCTCAGGCTCGTACGATCGAACAATTCGTGTGTGGAACGCCACTACTGGAGAGATAGATGCAGACCCATTT